>ENA-OXEC01000040-OXEC01000040.1-human-gut-metagenome-genome-assembly--contig:-NODE-40-length-99448-cov-75.6618_pt1 | contig 99448 bp, 97 predicted proteins | sample MGYA00249351_ERZ652235 | MGnify/ENA primary metagenome ERZ652235 (study PRJEB26925, sample SAMN05826906) | human gut metagenome | biome: ENVO:2100002; feature: ENVO:00000062; material: ENVO:00002003...
AGGGGAGGAACCCCTCGATGCGGACTTTAAAGCTATGATACAGCAGGAGATCAGCGAAAAGAGTCAGGATGTGGCAGAGCTGGAAAATAATCTCAAAATTCTGCTGCTGCCGAAGGATGCAAACGACGAAAAAAGCGTCATCATGGAGATACGCGCCGGTGCCGGCGGCGAGGAAGCTGCGCTGTTTGCCCACAGCCTCGTGCGGATGTACACGATGTACGTTCAGGGGCGGGGCTGGGAGATGGAGCTGCTGAACCTCAATGAGACTGAACTTGGCGGCACGAAGGAAGCCGTCTTTGCAGTCAATGGCCGGGGTGCGTACAACCGTCTCAAGTACGAGAGCGGCGTTCACCGGGTGCAGCGCGTCCCCGAGACGGAGACGCAGGGCCGCATCCACACCTCGACGGCTACGGTGGCCGTGATGCCGCAGGCCGAGGAGGTGGACTTTGCGCTGGACATGAAAGACTTGCGCATCGACACCTTCCGCTCCTCGGGCGCAGGCGGACAGCACATCAACAAGACGTCCAGCGCCATCCGCGTCACCCACATCCCCACCGGCACGGTGGTCGAGTGCCAGAACGAGCGCAGCCAGTTCCAGAACAAGGACAAGGCTCTGGAGATCCTGCGCAGCCGCCTGCTGGCCCAGAAACAGAAGGAGCAGCAGGATGCCATCAACGCCGACCGCGCCGGTCAGGTGGGAACAGGGGACCGCAGCGAGAAGATACGTACCTATAACTTCCCGCAGGATCGCTGTACCGACCACCGCATCGGCCTGACGGTGCACAACCTCGATAAGATTATGGACGGCAATCTGGACGAGATCATCGACGCCCTCGCCACCCGTGAGCAGGCCGAGAAATTACAAAAACTGAACGCATAAACCTGCGCATATTGCGCATGAACATCTGTAAAGCTTGATTGCTTTACATCAGAAAAGAGCGACGATTCGTATGAATATCAAAACTGAAGTCCGCCCGGCGGACGCGGAGGGCATTGCCCGCGCCGCCGAGCTTCTGCGGCAGGGCGAGCTGGTGGCTCTGCCCACCGAGACGGTCTACGGCATCGCGGCCGACGCCCGCAACGGCGAGGCCGTGAGCAAGATTTTCGTGGCGAAGGGGCGTCCGCAGGACAATCCCCTCATCGTCCATGTCACCGGCCCCGAGATGCTGCATGGCCTCGTCAGCGAGGTGCCCGAGCGCGCCCAGCTGCTGATGGCTGCGTTCTGCCCCGGGCCGCTGACCATCATCATGCCCCGCGGCCCTGAGGTGGCAGCGGAATGCTGCGCGGGTCTGGATACCGTGGGCATCCGGATGCCCAGCCACCCGGTGGCCCGGGCCGTCATCGAGGCCAGCGGCTGTGCCTTTGCAGCCCCGTCGGCTAACCTCTCTGGCAAGCCAAGCCCCACCAATGCGCAGGATGTCTTTACCGATATGGATGGACGCCTGCCCCTCATCCTCGACGGCGGCGAGTGCGACTGGGGCGTGGAGTCCACCGTCGTGTCGGTGGTGGGTGAGAAGCCCACCCTCTTCCGCCCCGGACACATCACGCTGGAGGATCTCGAGCGTGCGCTGGGCGAGGAGGTGGAAGTCTCCAAAGCCATCCTCGAAAAGCTGCCGGAGGGTGCGGTCGTCCGCAGCCCCGGCATGAAGTATAAACATTATGCCCCCAAGGCCGATGTCACCCTGCTGGACGGCACCTTCGAGCAGTTCAAGGCCTATGTGGATGCCCACGCCGCCGAGAGACCCAGCTGTCTCTGCTTCACCGGCGAGGCCGAAAAGCTGGGGGTCCCCTGCGTGGAGTATGGCCGGGAGGGGGACGGCGCCGATCAGGCCAGACACATTTTCCGCTCTCTGCGTGCGCTGGATGAGCAGGGGGATGCCGTAGTCTACGCCCGCTGCCCTCAGAAGGATGGCCTGTCGATGGCGGTCTATAACCGTCTTATCCGTGCGGCCGCGTTCCGGGTGATCGAGCTATGATGACGCTGGGCATCACCGGCCGCAGCGGCTGCGGCAAATCCACCGTCACTGCGGTTTTTGCGGCCCGGGACATCCCACTGGCAGACGCCGACCAGCTCTCCCGCGAGATCCTGCTTCCCGGCTCTCCGCTGCTGCCCCAGCTGGCGGAGCGCTTCGGGGCGGATATTATAAGGGGGGACGGCACCCTCGACCGCCGCCTGCTGGCCGACCGCGCCTTTGCGACCCCCGAGGGAAAGGCGGCGCTGGACGCGCTGACCCATCCGGAGATCGTCCGCCGCATCCGTGCCGCAAAACAGGCCGCTCTTCGTGCCGGTGCGAAGCTCTTCGTGCTGGACGGTGCGGTCATCGTCGGCACAGCGGCAGAAGCGGAGTGCGATAAGCTCTGTGTGGTCACGGCCCCTTTTGAGGTCAGTGTGGAGCGCATCGCTGCCCGGGACGGCATCTCGCCCGAGATGGCCGCCCGCCGTCTCAACGCCCAGACGCCGGAAGCGGCTCTGACCGCCAGAGCGGACTACATCCTCCCCAATACCTCTACCCGCGAGGCGCTGGCGAAGGCGGCGAATGAGCTGTGTGATACGCTCATCGGGGAGGGGTGCCGCACTTGAAAAAGCTGTTCCGACTGCTGCGCAGGCTGGTGGTGCTGGCCTGCGTCGCGGCAGTGATATTGACGGTGCTGCCGCCCCTCGCCCGGAAGGCCGACCAGCTGCTCTATCCCCGCAAATACAGCCAGCAGGTGGAGCAGTGGGCCGCCGAATACGGCCTCGACCCGCTGCTGGTCTATGCGTTTATCCGCACCGAGAGCGGCTTCGACCCTGCTGCTACTTCCAGCGTCGATGCCCGGGGGCTGATGCAGATGACGGAGGAGACCTTCATCTGGCTGCGCAGCAAGATCGCGCCCGACGAGGACCTGACCTTCGATGACCTCTACGACCCTGCGGTCAGCATCCGTTTCGGCTGCTACTACCTTCATCTCTGCATGGAGCGGTACGGCGGCGATGTGGCCACGGCCGCAGCCGCCTACCACAGCGGGTGGGGGACGGTGGATAATCTGCTGCGGATGGAGGAGCATTCCTCGGACGGGCAGACGCTGAAGGGCTTTCCGTACAATCAGATGCACCACTACGTCGAAAAGATCACCGCCGGTTACGCCGCCTATACCCGGCTCTACGGCGGCTGATGTACTACAAACGAAGAAAACCGGAGAGGATAAGCCCTCGCTGGTTTTTGATAAATCAAAGTGTAAGAAAACAGAAAGGCAGGAGAGATCCTATGGCAGAAAAAACTCCGAACCAGCAGCTGGCTGAAAAGCTGCTGTTTAAGCCCGCTTACGCCGGTGACAAGTCCGCCGCCGTCAAGCAGGAGGCCCACGCATTCGCTGAGGGCTACAAGAAATTCCTCGATGCCGGCAAGACCGAGCGCGAGGTAGCCGCCGAGAGCGAGCGGATGCTGAAGGACGCTGGCTACCAGCAGTTCGACCCGAAGAAGACCTACGCCCCCGGCGACAAGGTCTACTTCAGCCAGCTGGGCAAGGCCATCGTGGCTTCCACCATCGGCACCCGCAGCTTCGAGGAAGGCTTCCATCTGGTCATCGCTCACACCGACAGCCCCCGTCTGGACCTGCGCCCGACCCCGCTGTACGAGTCCGACCACTTCAGCTACTTCAAGACCCACTACTACGGCGGCATCCGCAAGTATCAGTGGGGCACCATGCCGCTGGCCATCCACGGCGTGTTCTCCCGCGCTGACGGCACCACCGTCTCGGTGAATGTGGGCGAGGACGAGAATGATCCCGTCTTCTGCATCACCGACCTGCTGCCCCATCTGAGCGCTGAGCAGAGCGAGCGCAAGCTGAGCGACGGCATCAAGGCAGAGGAACTGAACATCCTCATCGGCTCCGACGCTGTGGACGACGAGGAAGTGAAGGAAGCGGTCAAGCTGAACACCATGATCCTCCTCAACGAGAAGTACGGCATCACCGAAAAGGACTTTGCCCGCGCCGAGATCGAGATCGTGCCTGCCTATAAGTCTCGCGACGTCGGCTTCGACCGCTCCATGATCGGCGGCTACGGCCACGACGACCGCGTCGATGCCTATCCCGCTCTGATGGCCGAGATCGCCACCAAGAATCCCACCTTCACCACCGTCTGCGTCCTGACCGATAAGGAAGAGATCGGCTCCGACGGCGTCACCGGTATGCAGAGCATGTACGTCTTCCACTTCATGCAGGAGCTGTGCCGTACCGCCGGTCAGGATGACATCATTGCCTTCCGCAACAGCGTCTGCCTGTCTGCTGACGTCACCGCCGCTTACGACCCGAGCTGGGCCAGCGCTTTCGAGCCGATGAACGGCACCTACGCAGGCCGCGGCATCGCGCTGTTCAAGTACACCGGCAGCCGCGGCAAGAGCGCTGCAAACGACGCTTCTGCCGAGCTGGTGGGCTATGTCACCCGCATGATGGACGCCGACGACGTTGCATGGCAGATCGGTGAGCTGGGCCGCCTCGACCTGGGCGGCGGCGGCACCATCGCAAAGTATGTTGCCAACCGCGGCATCCCCGTCATCGACATCGGTGTGCCTGTGCTGTCCATGCACTCTCCCTTCGAGGTCATCCACAAGACCGACCTGTACATGGCTTATCGTGCCTTCGTTCTGTTCAATCAGGCCGCTGAGTAAGCTGCTTCTACGCACCAAAGCCCCGGAAAGTCTGCCGTCTGGCAGGCCCTCCGGGGCTTTTTGCTATGCTGCGGGTAGAGGAACGGCCTGTGCTACCGTGAGGAAGGCGAAGCCGTTGTCCTTGTACCACTGGATGATGTCGGGCAGGGCCTCGGCTGTGGTGTGGGTGGTGGCCGAGTCGTGCATCAGCACGATGCACTGGGTCTGCTCTCCGGTCTCCCGCACGATGTTGCGGAAAATGGTGCCTGCACTGGGCTTGCCGCCTACGGCGTCCTCGGCGCAGACGTTCCAGTCTACATAGGCGTATCCTTTGGCTGTGACCTCTTCCTTCAGCTGCTGCATCAGCCCGCGCCCGCCGTAGCGGCGGCTCACGGTGTTGGTGCTGCCGCCGGGAAAGCGCAGGTACCGCAGGCCATCTACCGAGAGGTAAGGGGAGAGCCGCTCTTTTAATAGGCTGATGTCCTTCCAGTAGGCGTCCGGGCTTTGGTAGATGTCGCTGTACTCGTGGGAGGCGGAGTGGAGCGCGATCTGATGCCCGGCGGCAGCAGCCTCAGAGATGAGGGGAAGATATTTGTCGTTGTTGCCGGTGGCGACTACAAAGAAGGTCGCCTTTACCCCGGCACGGTTCAGCGCGGCCAGAACGTCCGGCGTCGTCTTGCTGGGGCCGTCGTCAAAGGTCAGACAGACCCATTTGTCCGGCAGCGGCTCCGGCTCCGGCTCAGGCGGCGTCTGTACCGACGATGCGGGGACAGGAGAGACGAAGCTTTCATCCGGCAGCGGGGTCAGGTCGCTCTCCCGACAGCCTACGACTGGCTCTGCGCCGCAGAATATCCCCAGCCCGAACCCTGCCGCCGCCCCGGCCGAGAGCAGCAGGAGGCTCACCAGCCAACGCGGTGCTTTGCCGAATTTAAAAAAAGTCATTCCGAAAAACCTCCTTGTTAAGTCATTTCTGCACGGAAACTCCATTTACAAGATATGAATGGCAAAAAAATCTATGAAAACGCTTGACATTGCAGGGGGAGTATGGTATTATACTTGAGCAGTCAGCGATACGGCTTGAACCTCAGAGCGGTTACAAAACGCGGATTGCATCAAAACTTCATATGCGAGGGTGGCGGAACTGGCAGACGCGCACGTTTGAGGTGCGTGTGGTTTATCCTTGGGGGTTCAAATCCCCTCCCTCGCACCAAAGTCGAAACCCGCATGGGCACTGGAAGATTCAGTGTTCATGTGGGTTTTTCGTTGTGTGAGAAACTTCAGGTCCGGTCGAAGGTGTGAAGGAGCGTTTCCTTGTTCTGCGGCAAAACTCCATAGAGTTGAAATGCGTTGGAAACATCCATCGCCGCAAAGGAGATGCAGACGTCAAGGTGCGGGAGAGGTGCCTTGACCCTGCTGTACGATTTCTGCTCGTCAGCACAAAAGCCTCCTGCGCCGGAAAACCGGAGCAGGAGGCTTCATTTTGTTGTATGATGAGGGAACCGTAATTTCTGATTTCACACCCGATAATATAGCAATTCAACTTTTTAATGCAACAGCAACAGCGTTGAATTGCATATCGCAAATATGCTGTTTTCATGTTGCACTAATTTCTTGCCTTGCGATAAATGAAGAACGCTATCGAAAAATGGAACAGAGACGTGATGTTTCAGCCTGCCTGCTGGTGTTTATCCAGCCGCATCTTGTCGGCGATCATGGCGATGAACTCGCTGTTGGTGGGCTTGCCGCGCAGGTTGTGGATGGTGTAGCCGAAATAAGAGTTCAGGGTGTCCACATCGCCCCGGTCCCATGCCACCTCGATGGCGTGGCGGATGGCGCGCTCCACCCGGCTGGCGGTGGTGTCGTTTTTCTTGGCGATCTCCGGGTAGAGGCGCTTGGTAACGGCGTTGATGTACTCCGGCTCATTCATGGTGAGCAGGATGGCATCCCGCAGGAACTGGTAGCCTTTGATGTGGGCGGGGACACCGATCTGGTGCAGAATGTCGGTGACTTTCAGCTCGTCGCTGTCCACGCTGGCCGTGATGAGGCGCTTCTGGTGGCCGTGGGCGACCTTGAGCACCCGGCTGGCGAGGACATTTTCGTCGAAAGGCTTGACAAAGTAGTAGGCGAAGCCCTCGTCCAGCAACTCCTGCACCATCTCTTCGCTCTGGAACGCGCCGGTGACAAAGAAGGTGGTGTGTGTCCCGCCGGCGGCGACATATTTCTGCTTGACGGCCAGCGCGTCCAGCCCGGGCATGAAGGCGTCCAGCAGAACGACCTGCGGCCGTACCGCAAGCATCTTCTGCAAGATCTGAAGCCCGTCCTTTTCCACGACGGTCACTTCCACGCCCTTTTGCTCCAGCGCATCCCGGCAGGCCGCCGTAACATCCGCACTGGTATCCGACATCAAAAATCTTACTTTATCCATCGTACTTTCCTCCAATGTGTGCAGTTCCCTTTACGCTCTATATTTTACCATAATTTACCATGGAATGCAACAGGAAATTTTTACAATTTCTGGGATTTTCATAAAAAATCTTCCGGCTCATTCCGTTCTCTGCATTTCAGCGGCGTTTTTTGCCTGTTCCAGCATGGTCTGGGCGAAAATGCCATAGCCCCGGGCGGGGTCGTTGACCAGAACATGGGTCACAGCGCCCACAAGACGTCCGTTCTGGAGGATGGGGCTGCCGCTCATGCCCTGTACGATGCCGCCGGTGGAGGACAGAAGGGTGGGGTCTGTCACCCGGATGACCAGATTCCGCCGGGGGTCAGCATCACTGATCCGCTCGATCTGGATGCGATAGATGCGGGGCGTGCCGCCCTCGGTGGTGGCCCATATCTCGGCAGGGCCGGTGGCGACCTCCTGCGCGAAGGCGACCTCCCGCAGCTGGCCCGGAAAGTGGGTGCGGGTGGTGCCGTAGACGCCATTCTCACCGTTGATGCGGATGGTGCCGATGGCGTGGGCGCTCAGAAAATGCCCCTTCAGCTCGCCGGGGCTTCCGGCAGTGCCCACGCTGCATCCGGTGATCTCGCAGGGGACGATCTCGCCGCTGCGCAGGGCGACGCTTTCGCCGGTGTCGCTGTCGCTGATGGGGTGGCCCAACCCCGCAAAAACGCCAAGCTCTTCGTCCGCGAAGGTCAGGGTGCCCACCCCGGCAGAGGAGTCCCGCACCCACATCCCGGCCCGCCACTGTCCGGAGGCACTGTCCCACACCGGGGTCAGAGTGGTCAACTTCTGCTCGTCGCTGCGGATATATACGACCTCCACGGCCTGTCCCTCGGCGGCGTCCAGTGCTTCCTTTACAGCATCGTTGCTCTCGGTGCGGGTCTGCCCGATGCAGATGACCCGGTCGCCGAGACGCAGCCCCGCTGCCTTGGCAGGATTCGATGTGCCGCCGCTGGCCTGCCCGATCTCGGAGAACCCCACGATGAGTGCCCCTTCGGAGAACATCTTGACGCCGAAGGGGGTGCCGCAGACCGTCACCTTGGGCCGCTCTGCCACCACGGCCCGGATGGTCTTGATGGGGAACCAGCCGCCCAGCGTCAGGGTGGTCTGGTAGCTGCCCACGGCCCGGGTGCTGGCGACGTTCTGGCTCCCATGGCCGCTCTGCGGCTCGACCCACTGGAAGCGGGGGAGCGATAGGGCCTGTCCCGGTTCCAGGTAGACCCGGTCCGGCAGGCTGTTGTACAGCCAGCCCAGAGCTGCAGCGAGGGCCAACAGCAGATACGCCGCCGCAAGCCCTGCCCGCTGCTGCCATGACCGGTGCTTTTTCTTCACGCCGAGGGCCTCCCTTGCTGTTTTTGGGGTTATTATGCGCCAAGAAAGGGAGAATTATCACCCGGCAGTTGACTTTTGCCGTGAATCTTGTTACTATAAATAAAGTTTCCGTGCGGGAGTGGCGGAATGGCAGACGCGCTGGTTTTAGGCACCAGTTCCAACGGAGTGAGGGTTCGACCCCCTTCTCCCGCATAAAAAATGGCCCCAAGCCCATGCTTGGGGTCATTTTTTATCTTGCGGAGAAGAGGGACCGAACAGCACGGCCGCCCGCAGGCGGCAAGCGATCAGCCCGGCAATCTCGAGGAGAGTCTGCCAACGCGGCTTGACGAACACCCACAGAATCTCTATACTATAAGGAGTAGAAGAAATACGAAATAAACAAGAGAAGGGACTGTGTAAATCCCCTTATGCTGAAAATCGCATTCTGTGACGACGAAACTGCAGAGATCGCGCAGCTGGAAGAGCTGCTGGAAGAATATGCCGCTGCCCGAGGGCAGGAATTTGTCCATACATCCTACCAAAGCTCGGTGGAGCTGATGGCAGACATCGAGAAGGGCGAACGCTTCGACATCATGCTGCTGGATATTCTGATGCCGGGCGAGAACGGGATGACGGCGGCCCGAGAGGTTCGGGAGCACGACACCAACGTAAAGATCATCTTCCTCACCGCAAGCCCGGAGTTTGCGGTGGAGTCCTATGCGGTGGATGCGTGGTATTACCAGCTCAAGCCCATCCGGCAGGAGGACTTTTTCCGCCTGATGGACTCAGCCTGCGCCGCCTGCAGCAAAGAGCAGACCCACAGCCTCATCCTCCGCAGTAAAAACGGCATCGTCCGAGTAGAGCTGGAAAAGCTGGTCTACTGCGAGGTGATGGGCAGGACGCTCACCTTCCACCTGAACAGCGGGGTCGTGCTGGAGAGCATGGGCCGGCTGGACGACCTCTGCAATCAGCTCGTGCCCTACCCGAACTTCCTCCGCCCCCACCGCTCCTTCCTCATCAATATGGAGTACATCGCCAACATCGCAGCCCGCTCCATCACGATGCAGAACGGGGCCGAGGTGCCGCTGCCCCACGGGAAGTATTCGGAAACGAAGGACCGCTACCTGAGCTATATTTTTGACAGAAAGAAGGCGGTCCTGTAATGAACGTGCTTACCGTGCCGAACGGCATCGTCGTGGCCCTGTTCGGCATCGTGCTCTCGGCATCCTTCTGCGACATCTGCTGGACGAAACGGAACCGCATCGTGCTGGCAGTCGGTACAGCCGCCATTCTCCTGCTGCAAGGGGCCATCACCTTCGGGGCAAGCTGGGATGCGATGCAGGAGCTGTATCCTTTTACGACCCATCTGCCCCTTGCCGCCGTCCTCGGCGTCCTCAGCGGAGATTGGCTCTGGCCCACCATCTCCGTTTTTGCAGCATACCTGTGCTGTCAGCTCCGGCGCTGGGCGGCGCTTCTGGTGGTCGCGCTGATGCCGACCCCCGCCGACTGGCTGCAGCCTGCCATTGAGATGCTGGTCACATTGCCGCTGCTGGCCGCCCTGCTGCGCTATGTCGCGCCGTCGGCCCGCAGCTTTGCCCATTATCAGCGCTCTATGCAGCTGCAGTTCGGCGTGGTGCCGCTGGCAGGCTACCTTTCTGACTATGTGACCCGTATCTATACGAGTCTCCTCGCCGACGGCAATCAGGCAGCGGTGGAGTTCATGTTCTTTGTGAGCAGCGTGATGTATATCGTTTTCATCTTCCGGTTCTCGGCGGAGGAGAGCGCCCGCGGCCAGCTCGAGCAGACCCGGAACAACCTCAAGCTGCAGGTCGGTCAGGCGGTGCGGGAGATCGAGGCCCTGCGCACCTCCCAGCAGCAGACCCGCGCCTACCGCCACGACCTGCGCCACCATCTGCAATACATCTCCGCCTGCATCGAGAACGGCAGGGGAGAGCAGGCGCAGGAGTATATCCAGAGCATCTGCACAGAGATCGAGGCCAGCAAGGTGACGAACTACTGTGAGAACGAGACGGCGAACCTGATCTTCTCGTCCTACGCATCCCGCGCGGAGAACTGCGGTGTGCCGTTCCGCGTGGAGGCCAATATCCCGCAGCTCATCTCCGTGGCGGAAACGGATCTCTGCGTGCTGCTCTCCAACGCGCTGGAAAATGCGCTCCGGGCCTGCCGCAGGATGAAAGCGGAGAATGGCCCTGTATACATTGAAGTTACTGCCCGGGAAAAGAACGGGCATCTCTTTTTGCAGTTCGTCAATCCCTGTCCGGAGGGGATACAGTTTGAAAACGGCCTGCCGGTGACCAACGCCGAAGGACACGGCATCGGTGTGCGCAGCATCTGCGCCATCGTAGAAAAGTACAAGGGGCTTTCGGACTTTTCGGTGCAGGAGGGGCGCTTCATTCTCCGCGTTTCCCTGTGAACCGGGTCGATTGAGAGCAGTTTTGGGGCGAATCGTGTCAAACTGCCCGCCGCAGGGGCAGAAAAGAGTATACTAGAGCCAGACAAAATGTGCTCTCCGAATATCGCACAAGGAGGAAAAGTTTTATGAAACGTATCACTTCTCTTGCACTCAGCGCGGCACTTTTGGCTTCGCTTTCGACACCGGTGCTGGCCGCGCCGGCCATCTCTGTGGATGCGGCCCCTACGGCAGCTGTGCTGGAAGAGGAAAACTCTTTGTGGGAGCTTCCGCAGGCAGACACGCCGGACATGAGCAACACGGTCTGGTCGTTTGCCGGCGGCTACATCGACGGCGGCGAGATGACTCAGGCCGAGATGGACGAGTCTCTGGCGGCATACGGCGGTACGCTGCAGTTCACCTTTGATGCCGCAGGCGGTGCAAAGATGATTCAGGGCGGCGGCACGCTGAACGGCACTTACCAGTATCTCGACGACGGCAGCGTGGGCGTCATCTTCGACTACAACGGCGAGGAGCTGCGCTACGCCTGCATCTTTACCTGGACGGACGAGGACGAGTTGCTCATGGTCGCCATCTCGGATGTGGAGGGTGCCGACGGCATTTACTTTGTCCAGTAAATTTGTTTCATCGTGTCTTTCGGATGCGATGTAGATAAGCCTTGTCCGGGTTTCCGGCTTCGTTGGCTGCTTTCAGCGGAAAGGCAGCTTGCCCTGCGGGAGCCGGGATGCCCACCCCGGACAAGGCTGGAGGAATCAGAGACAGGCCCGGCAAATGCTGCCGGGTCTGTTTCTTTATCGAAAAAGCGGGGGAGAGAAGGACTTTTCTGAAAAAAGGGAAGAAAATCTCAAATCTCCTCTTGCATTTTTTTCGGAGAGTGCTATAATATTAAAGCAATCGTTTCCAAGGCCGCTCGAGGGGGTAGCCGATATTGAAGGTTGTGATGGGCACATACATTAAATATGGCCCCAATAAGTCAGAACCAGAAATGAGGTGAAAAGAATGAAACAGGGTATCCATCCGAACTACGTTGACTGCACCATCACCTGCGCTTGCGGCAACGTCATCAAGACTCGTTCCACCAAGCCCGAGATCCACGTCGAAGTTTGCTCCAAGTGCCATCCTTTCTACACTGGTAAGCAGAAGCTGGTTGACAGCGGCGGACGTGTTGAGCGCTTCAACAAGCGCTTCGGCCGTAAGTAATTGCATCGATTACTGGTCATCCAAGAGCGTCGTTCCCCTTGCGGGGAGCGGCGCTCTTTTTGCGTCCGGGCGCAGAAAATGCCGAAACAGCGCCAGAAAAGCAATATTTGGAAACACACACAGGTTTATCTTATTTCTGACACATTTTCGGGCTAGAATGATGCAGACATTCCCAATAACTTCTTGAAAAAAGGAGCGTTTTTTGTGATAGAAGTATCTCACCTTACGAAGCGCTACGGCAGCCGCCTCGCCGTGGACGATGTATCCTTCACGGTGGAGGATGGCGTCATCTACGGCCTGCTCGGCCCGAACGGCGCAGGCAAATCCACCATCATGAACATCCTCACCGGGTATCTCGCCGCCACCGAAGGGCAGGTGACGGTAGCGGGCCACCCGCTGCCCGAGGAAGCCGACGCCGCCAAGGCCTGCGTGGGCTACCTGCCGGAACAGCCGCCCCTCTACCCGGAGATGACGGTGGCCGAGTATCTCGACTTTGCCGCGGAGCTGAAGGGCGTGAAGAAAGCCGACCGCCCCGCACAGGTGCAGTCTGCCGCCCGCCGCACCGGGCTGGAAGACGTCCTGCCCCGACTCATCCGCAGCCTGTCGAAGGGCTACCGCCAGCGGGTAGGCGTGGCACAGGCGCTGCTGGGCAGCCCGAAGCTCATCATTCTGGACGAGCCGACGGTGGGCCTCGACCCGGCGCAGGTCATCGAGCTGCGCCGCCTCATCCGGGAGCTGGGCCGCACCCACACGGTCATCCTGTCCAGCCACATCCTCAGCGAAGTAAAGGCCGTCTGCGATAAGGCACTCATCCTGTCGCAGGGGCATCTGGCCGCTGTGGTGGACCTTACGGAAGAGCAGCGGGATCTGGAAGAACTTTTCCTTGCGCTGACGGCTCCGGAAGCGGCTTCGGACAAAAAGGAGGACTGACGATGTTTGCCATCTACAAGCGGGAGCTGCGCAGCTTTTTCCACGGCATGATGGGCTATGTGCTCACAGCCTTTCTGCTGGCGGCCTCCGGCATCTATTTTCTGGCGCTGAACCTCGGCTACGGTCTGACGGATTTCGGCTATTATACGCTTTACCGCACCATTTTTATGCTTCTGCTCTATTTCCCGGTGCTGGCCATGCGCTCGCTGGCCGAGGAGCGCCGCGCCCGCACCGACCAGCTGCTCCTCACTAGCCCGGTATCGGTGTGGGGCATCGTGGCGGGCAAGTATCTGGCCCTCTGCACCGTGTTCGCGCTGCCCTGTCTGGCCGACGGCGTCATGATCGTGGTGCTCTGGCTGCTGGGCAGCACGGCCTCGGCCTGCGGTGCGAATTTTGCTGCGCTGCTGTGCTATTTTTTGCTGGGCTGTGCGGCCATCGCGGTCTGTGAGTTCTGCTCCGGCCTCACAGAGAACCAGATCATCGCGGCGGTCATGGGCTTTTCGGCCCTGCTGCTGGCCTATATGATGCCCAGCCTCCGCAGTATGTTCAACGCGGGCAGCGCGGTGGCACTGGTGGTCTTTACGGCCCTGTCAGCGGGGGCATCCCTTGCACTGGGTCTGCGCACCCGGAGCTTTACGCTGGGCTGCTTTGTGTTCGCGGCCCTCTGTGCCGGTCTGAGCGCGCTGTTCCTCCTGCGCAGCACATGGCTCACCGAGGCCTTCAGCGCCGTGCTGAGCGCCCTCTGCCTCTTTGCGCCCTTTGAAGAGTTCGTCAACAACAGCTTCTCCATCCCCACGCTGGTCTATTATCTGACGACGGCGGTGCTCTTCCTCTTCTTTACGGCGCAGGGCATCGAGAAGCGCCGCTGGAACTGAAAGGGGGACTGACCATGAAGAAATTCGAGAAAAAGAGCGCAGGCCCGCTGGAACGCCTCCGCCTGAAAAGCGGTATATACGCCGCCTCTTTCACCGTGCTGGCCATCCTGCTGGCTGTCCTGCTCAACCTCATCGTCCGGGCTGTCCCGGCGAAGTACACCGAGTTCGACCTTTCGGAGGCGGGGCTTTACTCCCTCAGCGACAGCTCCAAGGAGATCGCCCGGGGCCTTACGCAGGATGTGAACATCTATTATCTGGCCGAGACGGGCAGCGAGGACGCCATCCTCACAAAGCTGCTGGACCGCTACGCCTCCGAGAGCAGCCACATCCGGTGGGAGCGGAAAGACCCTGCTGTTTACCCGACCTTTGCAGCCCAGTATGGCGTTCAGTCGGCGGAGAACGGCAGCCTCATCCTCGTCTCGGGGGAGAAGAGCGTCGTGCTGGAAGCATCGGACCTCTACGATTACGACTACTCTGACTACTACGCCACCGGCAGCTACAGCGTGACCTTCGGAGGCGAAAACAAGCTCACTGCCGCCATCTACCGCGTCACCAGCGGCGAGACGCTCCATACCTACTACACCACCAACCACGGCGAGCAGGCCCTGACGGACACCCTCATTGACGCCTTGGAGGGCCAAAACCTCGCGGTCAGCCCCCTCGACCTGCTGACGGATACCATCCCTGACGACTGCGACCTGCTCATCGTCAACACCCCGCAGCAGGACTTTGCAGCGGCGGGCAGTCTCGTGGATGAGATGTCGGCCCTCCGCGCCTATCTGAAAAGCGGCGGACGCCTGATGCTCACCACCGACAGCTACTACTCCACCCCAAACCTCGACGCCCTGATGGCCGAGTTCGGCCTGAGCCGGACGCCGGGCCTTGTGGTGGAGGGGGACAGCGGCCACTCCCTGAGCGGCTACCCTTACTACCTGCTGCCCGACTACGCCGAAGACACTGGGAGCGGCACACTGGACGGCATCGACACCAGCCGCCGGGTGCTGCTTCAGATGGCGCAGGGCATCACCCTCACCGAGACGGAGGGCGTCACCTCCGAGCCTCTGCTGGTCAGCTCGGAAAGCTCCTACAGCAAGACGGCAGGCTACGAGATGACCACCGCCGGGCAGGAGGAGGGCGACCCCGACGGTCCCTTCACGCTGGCGGCTTACGCCTCCAACAACGCCACCGGCGCTGAGGTCATCTGGGTCAACTGCGGCAATATGGACAACGAGGCCGTCTACCAGACCGTCCCCGGCAACGTGACCTTCTTACAGGGCTGTGCGGCCGCTCTGGCCGGGCAGGAGGGGACGACCCTCGTAGAGTCCAAGGCGCTGGAGGCCGCGCCCATCACCATCCCGAACCACACCGCCGCTGCGCTGGGGCTGGTGTTCGTCCTCATCCTTCCGGCGGCTGTGCTGGCCGTGGGTGCAGTGGTCGTATTGCTGCGCCGCCGCAGATAAAGGGGGCAGGACGATGAAAGCAAAACAGCGCACCCTTGCGTTCCTGCTGGTGCTCGTCTTCGCCGCCGGGGCGGCGCTGGCCCTGCTGACCCACGCGAACCGGAAGGCCGAACAGGCCGCCAGTGAGGCTAAGGACGGGAGCATCCCCCTGCTGGACGTGTCCGGAGACACGCTGGAACAGGTGGCAGTCCAGTATGAAGGAGAGACCCTGACCCTTTTGCCCGGCGATGGGTGGACGTTGGCCGAGGACCCGGACTACCATCTGGACGACTCTGCCTGCGACACCATCCGCACCGCGCTGGCAGACATGAGGGCAAAGCGCCAGCTCGAGGCACAGCCCGGTGAGGACTACGGCTTCGATGCGCCCCGGCTTGTCGTGAATGTGACGGCGGCGGGGGAGCGCACCACCCTCACGGTAGGGGCTGAGAACCCTGTCACCGGCGACGTCTACGTCCGCCGGAACGGGGAGGACACGGTCTACGCCGTGGATGCGGCCAAGTTCCGCTGCATGGAACAGACCAAAGCCGGGCTGTTCGGGGCGTTCAGCCCGGCGGGCATCACCGTCTCGGACATCGAGGCCCTGCGCTATACCCTCCAGAGCGGCGAGGTGGTCAGTCTGCAGGCGGTCTCTCAGCCCACCGGGGCCGACAGCACGACCTATCAGACCGTCTGGCGGCTTACAGATGCGCCGGATGCTGCACTGGATGCCGACAAGACGGATGCCCTGCTGGCCGCGCTGGCCAGCTATGTCACCGGGCAGGACACCGCCGCAGACTCCTCCGCCTGCGGCTTCGATGACCCGCTGGTGACGGCGGAGGTGACGACAGCAGACGGCACGGCTGTCCTGACCTACGCCATCGGCACCGACGGCTATTACATGAGGGTGTCGGGGGACGACTTGGTCTACACCGTGGACGGCCAGACCGTGGCGGCACTCTGTCAGACCGCAGAGCAGTTAAAATAGGCTTTTCCCGGGCAGCAGCCCTGTCCGCTCAGGCGCCCGCGCGCCGGCTCTCCTTTTGGGAGAGCTTTTTTGTTGCAGCGAGAGATGGATGGATGCAGGTCAAAGTTTCGGCAAACATCAGCAGAGCGATTGACATTTTGACAAAGATTGTTTAAGATAGACAAGAAAGGGCAGAATAACTGCGCAATGTTACGGTCGTCATGGATGTTGTGCGGGGAAAAGTCACCCTAGTGCGAAAGAGGGATGGGGCGAAAGACCCCTTCTTTTTTCGTATCTGAGTTACAAGGAGGATATAGGAAAAAAATGAACAACTCGGTGATCGTTTCACTGCGAGACATCGTAGTGGACTTTGATGGTCAGCGCATTCTGGATGGGCTGAACCTCGACATCCATGACAAAGAGTTTGTGACGCTGCTGGGACCCTCCGGCTGCGGCAAAACCACCACCCTCCGCCTCATCGCAGGCTTTCTGGAGCCGACCTCCGGCAAGGTGCTGCTGAAGGGCGAGGACATCACGGGCGTGCCGCCCTACAAGCGTCCGGTGAACACCGTGTTTCAGAAGTACGCGCTGTTCCCTCATCTGAACGTCTTCGAGAATGTAGCCTTCGGCCTCCGCCTCAAGAAGATGGACGAAGAGACCATCCGCCGCAAGGTGCGGGATATGCTGGAGGTCGTGGGCCTGAAAGGCTTCGAGCGCCGCAGCATCGGCCAGATGTCCGGCGGCCAGCAGCAGCGCGTGGCCATCGCACGCAGTCTGGTCAACGAGCCGGAGATCCTGCTTCTGGACGAGCCTCTGGGCGCACTGGATCTCAAGCTGCGCAAGGAGATGCAGCTGGAGCTGAAGCGTCTGCAGCGCGAGATGAACATCACCTTCATCTACGTCACCCACGATCAGGAAGAGGCCCTGACCATGTCCGACACCGTCGTCGTCATGAACGGCGGCAAGGTGCAGCAGATCGGCACCCCCGAGGACATCTACAATGAGCCGAAGAACGCTTTCGTGGCAGACTTTATCGGTGACTCCAACATCGTGGACGGCGTGATGCACCGCGATTTCCTCGTCTCCTTCTCGGGCGTGGATTTCCCCTGTGTGGACCGCGGCTTTTCCCGGGAGCAGAGCGTGCAGGTGGTCGTCCGTCCCGAGGACATCGAGGTGGTCTCCCCGGTGGAGGGCCAGCTGGTGGGCGTCGTCAATGACGTCATCTTCAAGGGCGTCCACTTCGAGATGCACGTCGAGTGCGAGGGCCGTGAGTGGCTCATCCACTCCACCCGCGCCTGCACGCCCGGTGAGACCATCGGTATGCGCATTGGCCCCAACGAGATCCACATCATGGCGCGTTCAGAGGGGTGAGGCTGCATGAAGATTTACGATAAGAAGCTGGCCTATCCGTACTTTGTATGGATGGTGCTGTTCACAGTGGTGCCCTTGTTCATCGTGGTGTACTACGCCCTGACCGATGCCAGCGGCAGCTTTACGCTGGACAATCTGGTGGGCATCAGCGGCTATGGTTCGGTGTTTGCCCGGAGCCTGCTGCTGGCCCTCATCGCCACGGTCGTCTGCCTCGTCCTCGCGTTCCCGGTGGGGTACTTCCTCTCCCGGCTGCGCGTCAACAAGCAGCACATCATGCTGATGCTGGTGATGCTGCCCATGTGGATGAACTTCCTGCTGCGCACCTATGCATGGATGGGCCTGCTGAGCGTCAACGGCCCCGTGAATGCGGTGCTGGGCGTGTTCGGCCTCGGACCTTACACCATGCTGAACACCTCCGGCGCTGTGGTGCTGGGCATGGTGTACAACTATGTGCCCTATATGATCCTGCCCCTCTACACCAGCATGACCAAGATCGACCAGAGCATCGTGGAGGCGGCGCAGGATCTGGGGGCTTCCACCACCAAGACCCTGCTGCGGGTGCTCATCCCCATGAGCGTGCCCGGCATCAGCACCGGCATCACGATGGTGTTCGTCCCGGCGGTGTCCACCTTCGTCATCAGCCGTATGCTGGGCGGCGGCTCCAACCTGCTCATCGGCGACCTGATCGAGATGCAGTTCCTCGGCAACAGCTACAACCTCAACGTCGGCTCTGCCATGAGCCTCGTGCTGATGATCATCGTGCTGCTCTGCATGAGCTTCACGTCCAGCTTCGACGAGGATGAGATGGAGGGTGTGTCCTGATGAAAACGAAACATCTGCGTCTGATGCAGCGCGCCTATGTCATCCTGTTCTTCTGCTTCATGTACCTGCCCATCGCGTATATGATCGTGTTCAGCTTCAACCAGAGCAAGGGCTACTCGCTCTTCACCGGCTTCACCCTCAAGTGGTACACCAGCCTTTTCCACAATGCATCGATCCTGCACGCGCTGTGGGTGTCTCTGGAAGTGGCCCTCATCTCGGCCATCATCGCCACGGTGCTGGGCACGGCGGCCTCTCTGGGCATCGCGTCCATGGGCCGCAAGAGCCGTCTGCTGGTGACGAACATCACCTATATCCCGGTGGTCAACCCCGAGATCATCACCGGCATCTCGCTGATGCTGCTCTTTGTGGCGTACCAGCGCTTCGCGGGCGGGCTGGACTTCCTGCCCGACAGCATCATGGGTCTGCCCACGCTGCTCATCGCCCACATCGCGTTCAATGTGCCGTATGTCATTTTCAACGTCACGCCCAAGCTCAAGCAGCTGGACATCAAGCTGTATGAGGCGGCACTGGACCTCGGCTGTGACCCCAAGCAGGCGTTCTTCAAGGTCATCCTGCCCGAGATCAGCCCGGCCATCTTGTCGGCCTTCCTCATCTGCCTGACCTACTCCATCGACGATTTCATGATCTCCTATTTCAACTGCGGCACGGTGGAGACGCTGCCCATCGCCATCTACTCCATGACCCGCAAGAAGGTCAGCCCGGAGATCTACGCGCTGTCCACCATCATGTTCGCGGTCATCCTGACCATCATCCTCGTCTCCAACGCCATGGAGAGCCGCGGCTACCGCCGCGACCAGCGTGCACTGAGAGGAGGAGATGCGAAATGAAGCGCTTTGTCATTCTTCTGCTGACGGCTGTGCTGGCGCTGACCATGCCGCTGTCGGCTCTGGCTGCGGGCCAGATCGAGGTCACGGAGGATGTGTCGGTCTCGGATGACTACGACTGGACCCGCTTCAAGGGCCAGAACGTCACCCTGAACGTCTACAACTGGGGCGAGTATATCTCCAACGGTTCAGACGACAGCGTGGACGTGGTGGCCGCCTTCGAAAAGCTCACCGGCATCAAGGTCAACTACACCACCTTTGACTCCAATGAGTCCCTCTACGCGAAGCTGAAATCCGGCGCGGCCAACTACGATGTCATCATCCCGTCGGACTACATGGTCGCCAAGATGATCTCGGAAGGGATGCTGAAACCGCTGGACTACAGCAACATCCCGAACTTTGCGAACATCGACGAGGCCTACCGCAACGCAGATTACGACCCCGAAAACGCCTATACGGTGCCCTATATGCTCTGCACCACCGGCATCATCTACAACACGACGATGGTGGACGAGGCCCCGGCCAGCTGGGCCGACCTGTGGGATGAGCAGTACGCGGGCAATATCCTGATGTTCAACAACAGCCGCGATGCCTACGCCATCGGTGCGTTCAAGAGCGGAAACAGCATCAACCCCCAGACCACCGAAGAGGTGGACGCTGTGGTGGAGGAGCTGAAGGCTCAGAAGCCGCTGGTACAGGCCTACGTCATGGATGAGATCTTCGATAAGATGATCGGCGGCGAGGCTGCGGTCGGCGTCTACTACTCCGGCGACGCCATCACCATGATCGACGACAACCCCGATCTGGCCTGGGTGTTCCCGGAGGAGGGGACGGTGCTGTCGGTGGACAGCATGGCCATCCCCGCCGCCAGCGAGCATCAGGAAGCCGCTGAGATGTTCATCAACTTCATGTGTGAGCCAGACATCGGCAAGGCCAATGCGGAGTATATCGGCTACACCACCCCCATGCAGGCGGTATGGGATATTCTGGACGAAGATCTCAAGTACAGCGAGATCGCCTATCCCTCCGAGGAGATCGCGGCCAAGGAGAAGGTCTTTACCGCGCTGAGCGATGAGGTCAACAGCGAGCTGGACGTGAAGTGGAGCGAGATGAAGAGCTACGACGAGGGCGGCAGCGGGTATCTGTTCCTGATGCTGCTGCTGGCGATGCTGGCTCTGGCCTGCTTCAACATCTGGCGCAAGGTGCGCAGGAAAACGCGCAATATGTATTGATCCTGCGGGGGCTGTGCGGAGGCGTACAGCCCCTTTTTGTCGAGGAAAGGGAGAAAACGATGAGTGAATACAGAAGTTATACTGAGCATATGACCGTGCTGGACGGCGACAGCGATTTCCGCCGCTGCCTGAAGCCCAGCGCCCTCTTCCGCTATGTGGAACAGGTGTCGGCAGACCACGCCCGGGCCTACGGCATGGACTACGCCTTTTTTAAGGAGCGCCACAGTGCGTTCCTCGTGGGCAAACAGGCCCTCCGGGTCTGGCGGATGCCGGGCCGGGCCGAGAAGATAGCGCTCACGACGGCCTGTGAGACCTTCAAGAAGGGCACCATGAAGCGCCTGACCACCATCACCAGCGAGACGGGGGAGAAGCTGGCCCTCGTGGACTGCCGCTGGATGGCCGTGGATACGGAGGCAGGACGCATCCTGCGCACCCCCGGCTGGAACACGCCGGACTTCCAGAACGACGAACTGCCCGAAGAGCTGCCCCAGATCGTCCACAAGAGCCAACCCCTGACGGCGGCAGGGGAGCGCCGGGCCAGCTACTCCATGTGCGACCTCAACGGCCACATCAACAACTCCCTCTATCTGGACATCGCCTGCGACGCTCTGCCGCAGGAGGTGGTGGAGGCTGCGCCGCTCTCCTTCGCCTCCATCAAGTACCACCGCGAGGTGCCGATGGGCCAGAGCGTGCAGGTGTTCTACGCCCCCTCGAAGGAAGGCTGGTATGTGCTGGGCCGGAGGGAGGAACACGCGGCCTTTGAGTGCTATCTGGAGTTCGGGGAGCCTGCCACAGGATCTTTATAAAAATAATTACAAAGAAATTACAAAAAACTATTGCAAAAATCCTTCAAAAGAGTTACAATATGGTTACAGGAAGGGCGACGCCCTTCTGGATCATGAAATCTTTTTCTTCTTGTTTTTGGAATATCGGGTGTCTGCCATCCTCCTCCGGCTGTTCTCCTTCACAGCTGTCGGCGGACACCGCACAGGCGATATTCCGCTTCGTGTGCAAAAAGGCCCGTCCGAGACTGGACGGGCTTTTTTGCATCCCCAGAACCGGAGAAGCCCGGCTCGTACTGGGGGAAAGTATGACCTTGCACCAATTTGGTGGTCAATTTGCCTGTTTTTCTGCAAAGGACATTTATAAAGTTTGGCGGGGCAGGGGTTTGTATTCTGCAAGGATTTGTGATAAAGTATATACAATCAATTCCTAAGTCGAAAACATGAAATTGTTTTGATGTGATCCGTTGTTGATGCGTTAAGAAAAAGGAGTTTGAACATGGCTTATTTTTACGAAGAACCCTCCCGTACCTTTGGCGAGTACCTGCTGGTGCCGGGCTACTCTTCTGCCGAGAACGTCCCCACGGCGGTCAGCCTCAAGACCCCGCTGGTCAAGTACCGCAAGGGCGAGGAGGCCTGCCCGCTGGAAATGAACATTCCCATGATCAGCGCCATCATGCAGTCTGTCTCCGGCGATAAGCTGGCCATCGCGCTGGCCCGTCAGGGCGGCGTCTCCTTCATCTACGGCTCCCAGAGCATCGAGAACGAGGCCGCTATGGTCCGCCGCGTCAAGAGCTTCAAGGCAGGCTATGTCGTCTCCGACTCCAATCTGGCTCCCACCGCCACCCTGCATGATGTGCTGGAGCTGAAGGCCCGCACCGGCCACTCCACCATCGCCATCACCGCCGACGGCACCCCCAACGGCAAGCTGCTGGGCATCGTGGCTTCCCGCGATTACCGCGTCAACCACACCCCCGACGACGCTTCTGTCACCACCTTCATGACCCCCATCGAGAAGCTGGTCACTGCTCCGGAGAACACCTCTCTGCACGACTGCAACAACATCATCTGGGACAACAAGATCAACACTCTGCCTCTGGTGGATGCCGAGGGCAATCTGGTGTATATGGTGTTCCGCAAGGACTACGATTCCCACAAGGCCAACGTCAACGAGCTGCTGGACAAGAACAAGAGCTATGTTGTGGGTGCCGGTATCAATACCCGCGACTACGCCCAGCGCGTGCCCGCACTGGTAGAGGCCGGTGTGGATGTGCTGTGCATCGACTCCTCCGAGGGCTACTCCGAGTGGCAGAGCCGCACCATCGGCTGGATCCGTGAGCACTACGGTGATACCGTCAAGGTGGGCGCAGGCAACGTCGTGGACGCCGAGGGCTTCCGCTTCCTCGCCAAGGCTGGCGCAGACTTCGTGAAGATCGGCATCGGAGGAGGCTCCATCTGCATCACCCGTGAGACCAAGGGTATCGGCCGCGGTCAGGCTACCGCTGTCATCGAGGTGGCCAAGGCCCGCGATGAGTACTACAAGGAAACCGGCATCTATGTCCCCATCTGCTCTGACGGCGGCATCGTCCACGACTACCACATCACCCTCGCTCTGGCTATGGGCGCAGACTTCGTCATGCTGGGCCGCTACTTTGCCCGCTTCGACGAAAGCCCCACGAACAAGGTGCGTATCAATGGCCAGTATATGAAGGAGTATTGGGGCGAAGGCTCCAACCGTGCCCGCAACTGGCAGCGCTACGACCTCGGCGGCTCCACCAAGCTGAGCTTCGAGGAGGGCGTGGACAGCTACGTCCCGTATGCCGGCCCGCTGGCGGACGGCGTCCAGACCACTCTGTACAAGGTCAAGAGCACCATGTGCAACTGTGGCGCGCTCTCCATCCCCGAGCTGCAGCAGAAGGCCAAGCTGACCGTCGTGTCCTCCACCTCCATCGTCGAGGGCGGCAGCCATGACGTCGTGCTGAAGAACGCTACCCCCAGCATCATGAACGGCTGAGTTTGAAAAAATGAGCACCTGCGGCGCTGATGAGGCGCTGCGGGTGCTTTTTGCATCCACAGAAGCAGGGGAGAGCCGCCCCGAAACGGCGGAATAAAATGCCGGTAAAGAACTCGCAAAAAACATTTTTCTTTTCTGCCGTCATTTTCTGTCAAAACCTCTTGCGTCGGCCCGTCAAAGATGCTATAGTGGTACAAACGCCCTGTCATGACAGGACGAAACGTGCGCTGTGCCCGAAAATGCGCGGTGGCGCAGAGCTGGTTTGGCAGCACCCGCTGTGAGGGTGTGCAGAAAAAGAGAGGAAACTTTTCATGAGTGAGATCAAAGTTGTGCCGTACATCCCGGATGAGGACTACGACAATCCGGCAATGGTCGTTGATTTTTATGAGTTCACGATGGCCAACTGCCTGTTTTTAAACGGCTTTAAGAACACCACCCTTGTCTTTGATATGTTCTTCCGCAAGAACCCGGACAATCAGGGCTATTCCATCAGTGCAGGCCAGCGCAAGCTGACCCGTTTCCTGCTGAACTACCACTTCAACGAGCAGGACGTCCACTGGCTGCGTACCAAGGGCATGAGCGAGGAGTTCTGCGAGTATCTGCGCACCTACCGCTGGAAGGGTGATATGTACGCCCTGCCGGAGGGCACGGTCTGCTATCCTCATGTCCAGATGGTGCGCATCGAGTGCGACCTCGTGGGCGCGATCCTCATTGAGACCTACCTGCTCCAGACCATGAACTTTCACAGCCTCATCGCCACCAAGGCCACCCGCATCACCGGCCTGAACACCCACACCCCCCGCAGCGTCATGGAGTTCGGCACCCGCCGCGCACAGGGCGAGAGCGCAGGCAACGACGGCGCATATGCGGCTGTTCTGGGCGGCTGCATCGGCACGGCCAACTGTCTGGCTGAGATGAAGTTCGGCTCTGAGGTCAAAGCCGTGGGCACGGTGGCCCACAGCTTCATCGAGTTCTTCCCGACCGAGTTCGACGCCTTCAAGGCCTTTGCCGATACCTACCCGGACTCGGTGAGCCTGCTGCTGGACACCTACAACATCATGGAGAGCGGCCTGCCCAACCTCATCAAGCTGGACGACTACCTCATCGAGAAGTATCCCAATGACCCCAACCGCCGTGTCAAGAGCGCCCGCATCGACTCCGGCGACCTTGCCCGCGGCTCCAAGCGTCTGCGCAAGGCGTTGGATGCAGCAGGGAAGTCCTACATCAAGCTGGTGGCCTCCAACGGTCTGGACGAGAAGAAGATCGCCAACATGGAGCTGTACGAGCACGCACACTTCGACTCCTACGGCGTGGGCGAGAACCTCATCACCTCCGCCTCGGACCCCGTCTTTGGCGGCGTGTACAAGCTGGTGGCGGTGAAGCGGCCGGACGGCACCTATCAGCCCAAGATGAAGTGCTCTGACTCTGCCAGCAAGGCCATCATCCCCGGCAAGAAGATGCCGTGGCGTCTCTATGACGAAAATGGTCAGGCCCAGTGCGACCTCATCGCAATGGACGGCGAGGTCATTGAGGCGGGTAAGCCGGTCACGATGGTCAACCTCGACTCCGACGCCATCGAGCGCACCGTCACCTTCGTCCCCACCCGGGTCAAGCGGCTGCTGGTGCCCCACATCCTGCACGGCGAGCTGGCCATCGAGCTGCCCTCCATCGCGGAGAAGAAGGCCTATATTGCAAAGCAGCTCACCGAGGAGACTTGGGAGAGCGAGCTGCGCATCGAGATGCCCCATAAGCACTACGTCAACATGACCCCGGCTGTGGCGGACTGCCGCTCCCGTATGTACGCAGAGCTGCACGGCGGCAAGGTTTAACTTGACAAAACAGCATTTCTATTGTATCATATGAGCTGCCGCTTGCAGGAATGTGGGCGGCAGCTCATTCAGAAGCCGCTGTGGTGAAATTGGCAGACACGAGGGACTTAAAATCCCTTTCTGGAGACAGAGTACGGGTTCGACCCCCGTCGGCGGCATGGAAAAGCCCCCGGAAGCGTAACGCTGCGCTTCCGGGGGCTTTTTGCGTCTTGTGAAAAGATACCGGACTTGGGTATTCGCTCTATCGGAGGGGGTATTATATTACTCCCTGTTAAGCTCTTCCTCCTGCGCGTGGAACCGCTCAAGGAAGCTGTGCTCCACGCCCTCGGATTTATAGCCGGGCATGGTGTCCAGCGCCACGGCGTGGATGCTGCGGAAGATGCTGTTCTCGATGTTAGGGTTGTCGCGTTTCAGTCGGCGGAGCAGGATCTTCGTCTCCTGCCGCTTGGAACCGCCGCCGCCATTGTCGCACATGGTGCAGTTCTCAGTGAAGCGGCAGGCGCACTGGATGAATTCCAGCTCGTTGTATCGCTTCCATGCCAGAATATCCTCCTCCCGGATGCAATACATCGGGCGGATGAGGGTCATGCCGGGAAAACTGGTGCTGTGGAGCATGGGGGGCATGGCCTGCAGCTGAGAGCCGTAGAACATACTCATGACGGTGGTTTCGATGACATCGTTGAAGTGGTGGCCTAGTGCGATCTTGTTGCAGCCCAGCTCCTTGGCCTTGCTGTAGAGGTGGCCGCGGCGCATCCGGGCGCAGAGATAGCAGGGGTTCTTGTCGGTGTTGTTGGCCACCGAGAAGATGTTGCTCTCGAAGATGGTCACGGGGATGTGGAGAAGCTCGGCGTTGGATTCGATCTTCTGGCGGTTGATCTCGTTGTAGCCGGGGTCCATCACGAGGAAGACCAGCTCGAAGGGCACATCGCTGTGGCGCTGCAGCTCCTGCATGAGCTTTGCCATCAGCATCGAGTCCTTGCCGCCTGAGATGCAGACGGCGATCTTGTCCCCGGCTTTGATGAGCTCGTAGCGCTTGACCGCCACGATGAAGGGGGTCCACAGCTCCTTGCGGTATTTTTTGATGATGCTTCGCTCGATGAGCTGGTAGGGTTCCATTTCGCGTTTCATGGTTCTCTGTCCTTTCCGTTATTGCGGCCGGGTCAGCCGGGTATAGCAGGCGTCGAAGGCGCGGAGGAAGCCGTTCAGTTCCTCCTGCGTGGTCAGGTGGCTCAGGCTGATGCGCCACGAGGAGAGGGCGTTCCGCCGGTCGCGGCTGACGGCGAACACAGCCCGGGAGGGCAGACCGTCCGACGAGCAGGCCGATTTGACCGACACGCAGACGCCTTCGGCGTCCAGCTCCCGCTGGAATACGGTGCCCTTGACGTTCTCGACGCTCAGATTCAGGATGTGGGGGATCGCGTTCTCCGGGCTGTTGATGTGCACCTTCGGGTACTTGCTGAGGGCGTTGCGGAGGAAGGCATTCGCTTCCTTTACCCGGGCGGTACGCGCGGGCAGCTCCCCAACGGCGGCTTCCAGCGCCGTTTCCAGCGAGGCCGCCAAGGCCACGGTAGGCGTGCCGCTGCGGTAGATAGTGGTGCTCTCGCCGCCGTGGATGAGCGGCTCGAGGGCAAGCTTTCGCCGCTTGAGCAGTAGGCCGATGCCGTTCAGACCGTAGAACTTATGGGCCGTCAGGCTCATGGTGTCCACCCCCTCAAAGGAGACGGGGACCTTGCCCACAGCCTGTGTGGCATCTACGTGTAAGTGACAGTTGGGCCATGCCTGCAAGAGTTCTGAAATTTCTTTTACGGGCTGCACGACGCCCAGCTCACTGTCCACCAGCGTCACCGCCACCGCGATGGTGTCGGGACGGAGAAGCTCTTTCAGATGCCCGAGGTCGATGGTCCCGTCCCGCCGGATGTCCACCAGATCGATCTCATAGCCCTGCTCCTGCAATGCGGTCAGGGTGCCGCTGACGGACGAGTGCTCCAGCGGGGTAGAGATGATGTGCCTGCCTGCATGGCGGGAGAGCTTCGCCAGACCCTTGAGGGCGAAGTTATTGGCCTCGCTGGCCCCGGAGGTGTAGATGACCTCTGCGGGCTGTGCGCCCAAAAGCCCCGCGATGTTCTGGGTGGCGTGGTCGATGACCAGCTTGGCCTCCCGCCCGGCCTGATGGCGGGAATTTGCGTTGCCGGGGCAGCTGCGCTCCACTTCACAAAAGCGCTCCAGCACCCCGGGGGAGGCGGGGGTGTTGGCGGAGTAGTCGAGATATATCATAAGCGTCCTTTTATAATAGTATGGCTGTTGTTGTTTCGGCTGCCGCCGCCGGCCCTGCGACCAACTGCGGCAATAGGTTATATTATAGTGTGGAATGCGGCATATTTCAAGGCCGTCAGCCCGCAGCTGACAGAAAATCACCGCAAAATACAGAAAAAAGGTTGTCAGTGTCCGGCATTTATGCTATACTATGCCGAAGAATGAGAGGAAGGGGGAGAGCAGGATGCGGAAAAAGAGTCTGTCTTTTGTATGCGTCGGTTGTATCTTCCGTTTCCGATTTCGTCCCGAGATCTGAGGCATTGCCGCTTTCCTGCGGTAGTGCCTCTTTTTTTGGGCCTGCAAGTAGAAGGAGGAAATCATGAGTCAGAATATCGATTATTCCAAGGGCATTTATGATGCCCGCCAGCTGGGCGGGGGCCGGATGCTCATCCTTGGCATCCAGCACATGTTCGCCATGTTCGGCGCCACCGTTCTGGTGCCCCTGCTCACCGGTCTGAGCGTCTCCACCACCCTGCTCTGCGCAGGTCTGGGCACCCTGTTGTTCCACTTCATCACCAAGCGCAAGGTCCCGGCTTTCCTTGGCTCGTCCTTCGCGTATCTGGGCGGCTTCTCCATCGTGGCCCCCATGCTGGCCGACGCCGACGGCAACCTGACCGTTGCCAACACCCAGATGCTGCCCTACGCCTGCGCAGGCGTGGCGTTCTCAGGTCTGGTCTATCTGGTCGTCAGCCTGCTCATCTCCACCTTCGGCATCCGGCGCATCATGCGCTTCTTCCCGCCGGTGGTCACTGGCCCCATCATCATCGCCATCGGCCTGATCCTGGCCCCCTCGGCCATCAACAACTGTCAGGCAAACTGGCTGCTGGCCTTCGTGGCACTGGGCACAGTCATCGTCTGCAACATCTGGGGCAAGGGCATGGTCAAGATCCTGCCCATCCTCATCGGCGTGCTGGTCTCCTACGCGGTGGCCCTCGTGACCGGTGCAGTGGATTTTGAGCGCATCGCCTCCGCTGCATGGTTCGGCATCCCCCTCCACAAAGAGGCAATGGGTCTCTTCGCCATCGACGGCAGCCCCGAGTTCATCAGCGCCCTCTTCACCATCATCCCCATCGCCCTTGCGACCATGATGGAGCACGTCGGCGACATTGCAGCCATCAGTGCTACCGTCGGCCACAACTACATCAATGACCCCGGCCTGAACCGTACCCTGATGGGCGACGGCCTCGCCACCGCGCTGGCTGGCCTGCTGGGCGGCCCGGCAAACACTACCTATGGCGAGAACACCGGCGTTCTGGCTCTGAGCAAGATCTACGACCCCCTCGTCATCCGCATCGCCGCTGTGCTGGCCATCATCCTGAGCTTCAGCCCCAAGTTTGAGGCCGTCATCAACACCATCCCCACCGGCATCATCGGCGGCATCAGCTTCGTGCTCTACGGCATGATCTCCGCCATCGGTGTCCGCAACGTGGTCGAGAACCGGGTGGACTTCACCAACAGCCGAAACCTCATCATCGCCGCTGTCATTCTGGTGTCTGCGCTGGGCTTCAACTCGGTGGGCGGCCTGACCTTCGCGGTCGCCGGTGTGTCGGTCAACCTGTCCGGTCTGGCCATCGCCGCCATCGTGGGCATCCTGCTCAACGCCATCCTCCCTGGCAACGACTACGAGTTCGACTCTGCCGACGGTGCCGACGCTCCTTCCAGCGGCAATCTGCAGGTCTGAGGCAGGCAGAAAAAGCCCTTCTTCGGCAGAAGTGACATCTTTTGTGTTCGTTTTTTGGACAAAGTGTGAGACTTTTATTAACTAAGAATAATTCTTAGAATCAGCCTTGACTAACTAGGAATTATTCGCTATAATAGACTCAGAAACAAGGCCTGCTGTACCAGAGCAGGCCACCCAATAACAACAAACAAAAATGGAGGATAAATCTTATGAAGAAGTACGTTTGCACCGTCTGTGGTTACATCGCTGAGGGCAGCATCCCCGAGCAGTGCCCTGTCTGCAAGGCTCCCGCTTCCGCTTTCGTCGAGAAGACCGGCAACACCTACGTCACCGAGCACGTCGTGGGCATCGGCAAGGCTGAGGGCGTTCCTCAGGAGATCGTCGATGGCCTGCGCGCAAACTTTGAGGGCGAGTGCAGCGAGGTCGGTATGTATCTGGCAATGGCCCGTGTGGCTGAGCGTGAGGGCTATCCCGAGATCGCTGAGGCATACAAGCGCTACGCCTACGAGGAGGCCGATCACGCTTCCCGTTTCGCCGAGCTGCTGGGTGAGGTCGTCACCGACAGCACCAAGAAGAACCTGATGATGCGTGCAGAGGCCGAGTGCGGTGCCTGCTCCGGCAAGATGGACCTCGCCAAGAAGGCTAAGGCTCTGAACCTCGACGCCATCCACGACACCGTCCACGAGATGGCAAAGGATGAGGCCCGTCATGGCCGCGGCTTCGAGGGCCTGCTGAAGCGCTACTTCAACACCGAAGTCTGAGCAAGGGTACTCCAGTCATTGTGATACGCCGCCCCGGCGTGCAGTTTGCAGCTGCCGCCGGGGCGGCTTTTTGCATTTATTTTCCGGCTGTGTTATACTCTCTCTATCTTGACTTGGGGAAGAGGGAAGGATAAAAAACATGGAACAGCAACAATCGCTCCGCTATCGTCTGCTGGACGAGCTGCGGGGGCTTGACCTCATCAGCATGATGCTCTATCACGGGATGTGGGATGTGGTCTTTTTCTTTGGCATCACGCAGAAGTGGTACATCGGGCGTCCGGGTTTTCTGTGGCAGCAGAGCATCTGCTGGGTGTTCCTCCTGCTGTCGGGCTTCTGCCTGCCGATGGGGCGTCACCCCTTCAAGCGGGGAGCTGTCGTGTTCGGGGCTGGCGCGCTGGTCACAGCGATCACGCTGCTCCTCCTGCCGGAGGATGTGGTGTGGTTCGGTGTGCTGACGCTGCTCGGCTCGTCCATGCTCATCACGGCAGCGCTGGACAGCCTGTTGCGCCGCATCCCGCCTGCTGCGGGTGTAGTGCTCAGCGCAGCGCTCTTCTGGGTGACATATCCCACGATGAGAGGCTTCTGGAACCTGCCCGGCGGGCGGCTGGCTCTGCCGCAGGCCCTCTATGCCAATGGTCTGACGGCCTATCTCGGCTTCATGCCGAAGGACTTTTTCTCCACCGACTATTTCCCGCTGCTGCCGTGGCTGTTTTTGTTCTGGGTGGGGTACTTTCTCCATCAGCTGGTGGGCCGTGCGGGGATGGAGCCTCTGCGCCGGTCGGTCTGCCCGCCGCTGGGCTGGATGGGGCGTCACTCGCTGGTGCTCTACCTGCTCCACCAGCCGGTCATCCTCGGCGTGCTGACGATGGCCTTCCGGCTGATGAGGGCGGCGTAAAGAACCAAAAAAGTTAGCACGCTCGATCGCTTGACAAAGCGGGCCTGCTGTGGTACTCTATGGATGGTTAGAGAAACCTAACCCGTGAAATGCGTCTGAGCCTGCATCTGACGCATTTTTACAGGGCAGAAAGTTAGAAATAGCTAACCTAATAAAGCAAAAGTGAGGCTGAACATTATGAGCAAAGTAGCAATCGTATTCTGGAGCGCAACGGGCAACACCGAGACCATGGCAAACTGCATCGCTGAGGGCGCAGGTGCTGCCGCCGCCATCGTGCCCTGTGCCGAAATGGACGCAGCAAAGCTGAACGAGTATGACGTGGTGGCATTCGGCTGCCCGGCAATGGGCGCGGAGCAGCTGGAGGAGAGCGAGTTCGAGCCGATGTTCGCAGGCCTCGAGGGTTCTCTGAACGGCAAGAAGGTGGCTCTGTTCGGCTCCTACGGCTGGGGCGACGGCCAGTGGATGCGCGATTGGTGTGAGCGCGTCAAGGAGGACGGCGCACAGCTGTTCAGCGAAGAGGGCCTCATCTGCAATGAGACTCCTGACGACGACACGCAGGCTGCATGCCGTAAGCTGGGCGCTGATCTGGCCAACTGGTAAAAAATAACACCGATACATCCTGCATAACGCTTTGTCCTTGGGGCAACCTAGGGACAAAGAGGTGATGAACAAATGGAAAACACAGGTGTTCGCTGTGATGTCTGCGAGTGCCGTCACAACGTGGAAAGCTGCAAATGTGATCTGCCGCAGATCACGGTGACGGAGCGCTGCACCTGCTCTTCGCAGCAGGTGGACATCCCGCACTATTGCCAGAGCTACGAGAAAAAGTAACCTCTGCGCATAAAAAGACCTCTGCCCGACGGCTTTGCCGGGCAGAGGTCTTTTGCTGTCAGTGGATGGTGACGCCGAAGGTGGGAAGGCTGCGCAGCAGGCTGCCTACACTGTGCATCTGGTAGGTGCCGAGGCCCAGAAGGCTGGCAGCCTTGATGTTATCGGCACGGTCATCGATGAAGATACACTCGTCGGCTTTCAGCTGGTATTTGTCCAGCAGCGCCTGATAGATGCGGGGGTCGGGCTTGTTGATCTTCACCTCACAGGAGGCTACGCCGCCGTCGAAGAGACCCTTGAAGTCCCGCTCCATCAGCAGGGCAAGCACATCCTCGGGAATGTTGCTCAGGTAATAGACGCAGTAGCCATGCTGCTTGAGCTGCTCGACAAGGGTCTGCATCCGGCGGCGGGGGCGGAGGATATGCATCCAGTCGTCCAGAACGCCCTGTACCTCAAAGGCGCGGCCTGCCTTTTTGGCCCGGTCGAGCATCCGGAGGTTCGCTTCGCCGCGGGTGATCCTGCCGGCATCCAGCAGCTGCCATTCCTCACTGCCGAAGGTCAGGGCAAAGACTTCGTCCTCCACCTCGTGGTTCCCGAACAGATCGACCAGATACTCGTAAGGGTCGAAATCCACCATGACGCCGCCGAAATCGAATACGATATTTTTATACATCCGTTATCCCTCTTAAAAAGTTGAAATTCACTGTGCCCAGTATAGCACATCCGGGGCAGGTTTTTCCAGTCCTTTTGCATTCTGATCTCCGCTCCGGCATAGGATGAAGGGAAAAGGGGGCGGGGAAACTATGACCTTTCGGGAACTTTGCACCAAGGAGGTCGTCCAGCTGAAGGATGGGGCCTGTCTTGGCCGGGTGGATGATCTGGAACTGGACGAGGCTTCGGCCCGCATCGAGAGCCTGCTTCTGCTGGGACGCCCCCGGCTGTTCGGGCTTCTGGGACGGGATGAGACGCTGACCATCCCATGGGCGGACATCGAGCGCATCGGGCTGGACGCCATCCTTGTGCGGACCGACATCCCGGCGGCACCACCCTCCCGCGGAGGACTGCTGGACAAATTACGTCAATGGCTGAACGGATGAAAGTTTTTCAACTGTTTTTTTGTCTGTCGGGACTGGATTTTGGAGGAAGGAGGATTATAATAGAAAACCGGACAGAACTTGCTGCCCATAAATGACAAGAAAAACCGCAGAAGTGAAAGGAATTTCTTTATGAAACACCATTCCAAGGCTGCGCCCGTCTGGCTGCACGGGGCGCGGCTTCTCTTTCCGCCCGCAGCCACCCTCCTGTTTCTGGTGCTGACCGAGTGGATCGCCCGGGGCACTCTGAATGCAGACACCTTTTTGCAGTACATCTTCCCCCATGCGGAGGCCTATCTTCTGGCGTGGGGGCTGCTCTTCCTTGTCTGGCTGGCGCTGGACTGGCTTACCCGCTTTGCTCCGCTGGCAACGCTGCTGTCAGCCCTGCTGGGCTGTCTGCCCGCTACGGTGGATTTCTACACCCTTCAGCTGCGGGGTGAGCCGTTCCTTCCGTGGGACTTGGCGCAGGTGTCCGAGGCGGCAGGCGTGGCCTCCGCTGCAGGCATCCATGTCCAGACCAGCATGATCCTCTCCACTGTTCTGGTGCTGGCGCTGACGGTCGGCTCCTTCTTCCTCTACCGGGGACGGCAGAAGCTGCCGTGGGTGCGGCGGCTGGCAGGCTTTGCGGCCAGCACGGCGGCGGTCTGCGCCCTCGTCTTCGGCGTGTTTTTGCAGCCTGCCGTTACGCAGGCTCTGGGCATCCTGCCCGACGCATGGATGCAGGACCGCTACTACCGCTACTATGGCGTTGTCACCAGCTTCCTCACCAACCTGACGAATCTGGAGATCGATAAGCCCGAAAGCTACTCAGAAGAAGCCATCGACGCCATTCTCGATGACGTGGAGGCAGGGGAGAAGTATACTACCAGCCCGGCCTACCCCGACTCCTACGCCGCCCAGACTCCGGCAGAGGAGCGGGCGGAGCAGCCCACCATTATCTATGTGATGGACGAATCCTACTGGGATGTCTCGGAGCTGGAGCAGTACGGCTTCCAGTTCGACACCGACGTCTCGGCCAACCTCCACGCGCTCCAGCAGAGCAGCGCCTATGGCCGGGTCTACAGCCCCAGCTTCGGCGGCGGCACCTGTGACGTGGAGTTCGAGGCTCTGACCGGCTACTCGGTGTCCTATCTGCCGAACGGCAGCAAGCCCTACCAGCAGCATGTGACAAAGCCCATGTTCGCCCTGCCCAGCTACCTCAAGACGCTGGGCTACCAGACGGCGGCAGTGCACTGCTTCTGGGCCAGATATTGGAGCCGTGATACGGCCTACCCCAACCTCGGGCTGGACGATTTTATCAGCCTTGAGAAGATGCACGGCGTCGAGAAGGTGCGCCGCCACTACTGGACGACGGGCCTCGTCACCGACGACTCGATGGCCGACCAGATCATCGGCCAGTACGAGACGATGAAGGAGAAGTCTGACGCGCCGATCTTCCTCCACGCCGTCACCATGCAGAACCATACCAATTATAATAAGGATAACTATCCCGACGACCAGCGGGTGAAGGTCACGGAAGCCCCGGCGGGCCTCAAGGCCAGCACCGTGGGTGCGCTGGAAGACTTTGCCACCGGCATCCGGGACGCCGACGCCATGCTGGGAAAACTGACGGAGTACTTCTCGCAGGTGGACGAGCCAGTCATTCTGGTGTTCTGGGGCGACCACTACAACCCCATCGACTCTAACTACGACATCTACACCCGCAGCGGCTATGCCAGCGATTCCAGCGCCGATCCCCGTCTCCACCAGACGACGCTGCTGATGTGGTCGAACTACTCCGACCGCGCGGTCGATCTCGGCACCATCGCAGCCTACGACATCTCGCCGGTGATGATGGAGCTGTTCGGCCTGCGTCAGCCTCTCTACTTCCAGTTCCTTGGCCGCCAGCTCCGCGCCGCCTACCGGGCCAACACCCGGGGCACCATCATGGAAAAGGACGGCACGACCTCGAACGAACTGACGCCCTTGCAGCAGAAATGGAGCGACGAGCACTGGCTCCTTCAGTATGACCTCATGTTCGGCAAGGGGTATGCACTCGGCCGGATGGGCCTTGAGGAGCTGGCCGAGGACGCAGAGTGACGAAAAAGTGCGTTCCATTTTAGAAAAAAGCACGAAAACCCCTTGCAACAGCGCCTCGTTTGTGCTATTATTACTTAGCATTACACACGCATCACTATGCCCTTTTGTGCTCTTAGGAGTGGAGGGCAGTCCGCCGCCGTCCGATACGGCGGCAGATCACGGTGTGCGGAGGCAAAACAAATTTTGGAGGTAATTTTACTATGGCAGTCGTTTCTATGAAGCAGCTTCTCGAGGCAGGCGTTCACTTTGGTCACCAGACCCGCCGCTGGAACCCCAAGATGGCGAAGTATATCTTCACCGAGCGCAACGGCATCTATATCATCGACCTGCAGAAGACCGTCAAGAAGCTGGACGAGGCTTACAACTACGTGAAGGAAGTTGCAGCTGAGGGCGGCGACATTCTGTTCGTCGGCACCAAGAAGCAGGCTCAGGAGTCCATCCGTGACGAGGCTCTGCGCTGCGGTATGCACTACGTCAATGCTCGCTGGCTGGGCGGTATGCTGACCAACTTCCGCACCATCCGTAAGCGCATCGACCGCATGGCTCAGCTGCAGAACATGAAGGACAACGGCACCTTCGAGCTGCTGCCCAAGAAGGAAGTGGCTAAGCTGGAGCTGGAGATGGAGAAGCTGGACAAGTACCTCGGCGGCGTCAAGAACATGAAGACCCTGCCCAAGGCTATGTTCATCGTCGATCCTCACAAGGAGCGCATCGCTGTTGCTGAGGCCCGCAAGCTGAACATCCCCATCGTTGCTATCGTTGATACCAACTGCAACCCCGATGAGATCGATTACGTCATCCCCGGCAACGACGACGCTATCCGCGCTGTCAAGCTGATCGCTGGCGCTATGGCTGACGCTGTGCTGGAAGGCAAGCAGGGCAATCAGGAGGCCGCTCCCGCTGAGGACGCAGCAAACGCCTGATTTTCCCGATTCTCACAAACCGATCAATAATGTGTAAGGGAGAATACTAAAATGGCTATTACTGCAAAGGACGTTATGGAACTGCGCAAGCAGACCGACTGCGGCATGATGGAGTGCAAGAAGGCTCTGACCGAGGCTGACGGCAACTTCGAGAAGGCTGTCGAGATCCTGCGTGAGCGTGGTCTGGCTACCGCCGCCAAGAAGGCAAGCCGCGTGGCTGCCGAGGGCATGGTCTACGCTGATTACTGCCCCGAGTGCAAGGTGGGCGTCGTCATCGAGGTCAACGCCGAGACCGACTTCGTCGCCAAGAACGACAAGTTCGTTGCCTTCGTCAAGGAGGCCACCAAGGTCATCATGAAGCAGAACCCCGCTGATGTCGAGGCTCTGATGGCTTGCAAGACCGAGAGCGGTGAGACCGTCGATGAGGCTCTGAAGAACCTCATCCTGGTCATCAAGGAGAACATCAAGGTCCGCCGTTTCGTCCGTTACGAGGGCGTCTGCTCTGCATACGTCCACGGCGGCGGCACCCACGGCATCCTGGTCAACTTCGAGACCACCAACGGCATCGAGGCTAAGGACGAGTTCGCTGCATACGGCAAGGATGTTGCCATGCAGGTCGCAGCTGCCAACCCCAGCTACGTCGATGAGGCTGCTGTCCCCGCTGAGGTCGTCGCCAAGGAGAAGGAGATCCTCCTCGCTCAGATGGCTAACGACCCCAAGAACGCCAACAAGCCCGACGCTGTCAAGCAGAAGATGATCGAGGGCAAGATCAAGAAGTACTTCAAGGAGAACTGCCTGGTCGATCAGGAGTTCGTCAAGGACGGCGACATGACCGTTGGTCAGTACACTGCCAAGGTCGCGAAGGACCTGGGCGGCGACATCAAGGTCATCAAATTCACCCACTTCGTCAAGGGCGAGGGCCTGGAGAAGCGTTCTGACGACTTCGCTGCTGAAGTCGCAAGCATGGTGAAGTAAGCCAGCTTCTACTGCTAAAGTTGAAGAGAGTCGCAGTACCTGTAACAAGGTGCTGCGGCTCTTTTTATTTGCATTCGGATGCAGGATATGTTATGATAAAAAAACTATGAAAGAAAGGAGGACGACCGAAATGAATTTGAATGAATCCGCGTCTTTCCAGAAGGAGAGCGCGGCCTGACAGACAAAGGAGCACTCCTATGAAGAAACTCGAATTTGAAATTGCGGGCATCCCGGCACTTCTCGTCGGTGAGCCGTCCGAAAGGCTTTATCTGTATGTCCATGGAAAGATGGGCTGTAAAGAGGAAGCGCTGGATTTTGCAGAGCGTGCCTGCCCGGCAGGGTATCAGGTGCTGGCTATCGACCTGCCCGAGCACGGCCAGCGGAAGGGGAAAACGGAAAAGCTCCTGCCATGGGTCGCTGTGCCAGAGCTTCAGGCCGTTTACCGATATGCCGCCGCACGCTGGCCGGAGGTCTCGCTTCGCGCTACCAGCATCGGTGCACGGCTGTCTATGCAGGCATTGCAGAGAATGCCGCTGGAAAAGGCTCTGCTTGTCTCACCTGTGGTGGACATGGAAGACCTCATCACCCATATGATGCAGTGGGCGGATGTCACAGGGGCACAGCTGGAAGCGAAAGGAGAGATTCCGACCACCTTCGGCGAGACGCTTTCATGGCCCTATCTTTGCTGGGTGAAGGAGCATCCCATCTGTTGGAAGGTGCCGACACAGGTGCTCTATGGCGGTAAGGACAATTTGACCAGCCGCCCAGTCATCGAAGCGTTTTGCGATAAGAGCAGCGCGACACTGACCGTGATGGAAGAGGGAGAGCACTGGTTCCATACCGAGCTGCAATTGGCTGTTCTGCAGGAATGGGAGCGAGCACATATCTGAAAGAATTTGAGCGCTATGGCATCCAGCCCCGGGCCTTTAAGCTGAAGGACGGCACCTACCGGGATGAGATCATCATGGTGAAGATGCTGTAACCGGAAAAGAACATAATGAAACGCCGCTGACGGTTCGGAAGCCGTCAGCGGCGTTTTGCGCTTATTCAGTCAACAGCGGTCAGTAAATCAGACGTTGACCTCGCTGTTGTGCTCCGCCTTCTTATAGGCGGAGGCAGAGTGGAACACGATGTTCAGGCCCAGAACGATCAGCAGAACAGCAAGGATGAGCTGCAGGCCGTTGGCGATGAACACAGCGCCCCAAGTGGTCTCACCGGCAGGGATGGTGACAGAAGCAGCATTGCTGATGGCCTTGACCATAGCGATGAAGCGCTGCACCAGAGCAGTGAAGGTGACGCAGAGCATAATGACCAGCGGGGGGAAGAGCATCTTGTTGCTGCGGCCAGTGACCTTCAGGAAGACGCACAGGGTGGCGAGGACCAGAGCGCTCAACAGCTGGTTTGCAGAACCAAACAGGGGCCAGATATTGGCGTAGCCGATCTTGGTCAGGATGAAGCCGAACATCAGAGTGATGAAGGTAGAGAAGTAGACGTTGCACAGCAGCTTGCGCCAGCCCTCAGCGTGCTCCATATCATCGACGCTGAACAGCTCCTGAAAACTCATGCGGCCGATGCGGGCCACGGCGTCAAGGCTGGTCAGGGCCAGTGCGGAAACGCACATGGTCATAAAGACGGTAGCAGCATAAGCGGGGACGCCGAACATCTCAAAGAAACCGGCAACGCCACGGCTGAAGATCTGGAACGGAGTACCGGCAGCGGGAGTGCCGTCAGCAGCAGCTGCAGCACCGGCGACGCACAGAGCCAGAACAGCCAGCAGGCTCTCCAGGATCATTGCGCCGTAGCCGACCTTCAGCATATCCTTTTCGTTTTCGACGGTCTTGGAGGAAGTACCGGAGGAAACAAGGCTGTGGAAGCCGGAAACAGCACCGCAGGCCACGGTGACGAACAGGATGGGGAACATCGTGCCCAGCTTCTCGTTGGTGAAACCGGTGAAGACGGGCAGGTTCATGGTGGGGTGAGCGACCAGCAGGCCCACAACGGCACCGGCGATCATGGCCACGAACATAAAGGTGGTCATGTGGTCACGGGGCTGCTTCAGCAGCCACATGGGCAGAACAGCGGCAAAGAAGATGTAGACGAAGGTGATATAGCTCCATGCAGCCTTGCCCAGAATGATCGGCAGGTTTGCACCGATGACGAAGGAAAGCACGATGAAGACGATGCTGATGACGCTCTCCTTCCAGCCGGAGAAATTGAACTTCTTCTGGATGAGACCAAAGACGACTGCAAAGACCATGAACATGATAGAGACCATACCGGCAGCACCGTTGGTCTGGGCAGCCTCGACCAGAGCGCCGTCTGCGCCGAAGGCGTTGAAAGTGCCGGCGACCATGTCTGCGAAGGCAGCGATGACGATGCCGCAGAACAGCCAGCAGAAGAGCAGGAACAGCTTACGGCCGGTCTTACCGATGTACTTTTCGATCAGCATACCCATGCTCTTGCCGTCGTTCTTGACGGAAGCGTACAGAGCGCCGAAGTCGGTGACAGCACCGAAGAAGATGCCGCCGATGAGCACCCACAGCAGGACGGGCAGCCAGCCAAAGGCTGCGGCCTGAATGGCACCGGTGACAGGGCCTGCACCGGCAATGGAGCTGAACTGATGTGCAAAGACGGTCCAGCCGTTGGTGGGGACATAGTCACGGCCGTCCTCGTGGACGACTGCGGGAGTCTTGGCTGTGGGGTCGATGCCCCATTTGTTGGCCAGCCAGCGGCCGTACAGCGTATAAGCGCCGAACAGACACACGGCTGCGATCAAAACGATGACCAGCGTATTCATTTCTCTATACCTCTTTCCTTTCTTTCACACCGGCAACCGGCAACGTGTCAGACAGGGCGGCTGTGCCCAAAAGCAGAGCAGGCGAAACGGCCCGGAGGGTGAAAAAAGCCTCCGTCCTCACTGGAAGGATAGAACACAAGGATGCATCCTATCTTCCTCGAAGACGAAGGCCAAACGGTGTACGCACACCGGTCGTTCTCCGCGGTACCACTTCGTTTGCTGCTTTCAGGAGCAGCCGCTTGCGCGTACAGGCGTTTGGCCGCCGATACGCTGCCCTGTAACGTGGGCTGAACGGCCACGCGCTACTGCCCAAAATGGGGTTCACGCAGGCTGCTCGCAGGTGAGGGCTGATCGCACTGTGCTGCCGCCTTGCACCGGAATGGCGGCTCTCTGAGCGCAGGGAATGCGAAAAGTCATGTCCTGTTCATTGCATTTGCCGAATGATTGTGTATACTTTAGTCCCGATTTCATAATTTGTCAATATATTTTGGGCAAGTTAGGAGACTCTCCCATTTTTGCGGCGGCGAAGATAAGAAATTTTAGACGATTTTTGTTCAAACGTGAGATGAATAAAACTGAACACAGCGACAGATGAAATCTGATAATCTTTGCCAAAGAAAATCAAAATGCTTGACTTTTACGCTTTCAAGTGCTAAAGTACTAACGTAACAAGAGTATGAAAGATACTCTATTCTATCACAAGAGCAAGGCAAAAAATCGTGCAGCAGGAAAACAGCATAAATAGGTGATTCCATGCTGCTGCCATCGCATGAAAAAGTTGAATTACTATCCATGAAGTGCCGCAAAGGAGGCAGCTATGGCGGATAAAAACCCCAGAAAAAACCCCACCACCGATGCATTGTTCGATGCGATCCTCAGCTTGGAGACGCGGGAGGAGTGCTATAACTTCTTTGAGGACCTCTGCACGGTCAAGGAGATCTCCGATATGGCCCAGCGGCTGGAAGCGGCGAAGCTTCTGCTCAACGGCAGTACCTACGACCAGATCGTGAAGGCTGTGGAGATCAGCACCGCCACCATCAGCCGCATCAACCGCTGCATCCAGTATGGCTCCGGCGGCTACCGCAATACCATTGAGAAGGTGCAGAAGGCCGCAAGGCCGGAGTGACATCCGGGCGGGGCTGTACATAGGATGGACTGTGCCCTATCCCTATGAGAGAAAGGAAGGTCCTTCTTATGGCTGATACCACCAACTGCACCCACTGTGTTGCCTGCGATTGTCCCGCCCTGCCGCGCGTTACCTTCGATCAGGCAGTCATCGACCTGATGGAGAGCATCGCTCTGCAGGAGTCGGCGCTGAGCCATATCCTCTGTGCCGAGACCCAGAAGATGAAGGCGGCCCTCAGCATGGAGGAGCTTGACCTGTGCAAGCTGCTGGAGGTCAACGACTCTGCCACCAACATGGTCCACGCCGTGGCGAATCTTGAGCTGGTGCTGAAGGAAAAGCTGGAATTTATCGCCAACAACCTCTACTATCCCTCGACGGAGAACAACACCTGCACCACCACCGAGAGCTGATGTCAGGTGAGAGGAGAAAGTAAAAACGGACAAAAGGCCCTTCTGTGCAGGACGGACTGCGCAGAGGGGCCTTACTGTTCTTGGGAAATACAGAGCGAATGCCCGGCGTCGGGAGCGCTCGTGCAGCGGGGCCTGCATAAAAATATGTATAAAAGTCTGAAAAGTGTTTTGTTGGAATTGCTGAATATCGAAATCTGTGCTATACTATATAGTGTTTATCTAAGAGAAAGGGGAACCTGACCTTGCTGCACTACGATGCGATCCTGTTTGACGTGGACGGTACGCTCATTGATTCCGCCCCCGGCATTCTCAATACACTGGAAGAAGTTTTTAAGGCGATGGGCGTGGATGTCGCCCGGAGCGACCTGAACCGCTACATTGGCCCGCCCCTCCGCAAGAGCTTTGGCGAGCATTTCTCGGACCCTGCCAAGATCGAGGAGGCCACCGAGCGCTACCGCACGAGTTATGCCGTCAAGGGCAGCCATGAGGGAGATGCTTACTCCGGCGTGGTGGAGATGCTGGGCCGCCTCAAGGCCGCAGGGCTGACCCTCTGCACGGCCACCTGCAAGCCCACCCATGTCGTGACGCCCATTCTGGAAGAGCAGGGGCTTTCCTCCTACTTTTCGTTCGTGGGCGGCGCGTCAATGGACGAGAGCCGTGACAACAAGACGGACGTCATCCGTCATGTCCTCGACCAGCCGGTCATGCAGGGCAAGCGGGTGCTGATGGTCGGCGACCGCTGTGACGATATGCAGGGCGCAAGGAACTGCGGGCTGGACGCCGCCGCGGTGCTGTACGGTTACGGCAGCAGGGAGGAGGTCGCCCCCTTTGCACCGGTCTTTATGGCCGCAGACTGCAAGGAACTGACGGAATGGATCCTCCGCCCTGTGGACGAGCTTTCCCATTCCTGAACGAGAGGAATCGTGTTTATGAGTCGAAAAATGCAATCGGAAAAAGAAAATATGACTCTCATGCAGAAGCGGGCCGTTCTGGTCTGCGTTCTCTGTGTTCTGGCCGTGCTGCTGACCTTCGGCATCACGACCGCGCTCTTGAAAAAGGGCGGCGACGCCCCCGCGCCCTCGGTCTCTGAGCCGGCGGCAGACCCCGCTCCGGGCGAAGACCTGTCGAGCCATTACCAGATCGACAACGCCTCTGCCGCCCTGCTGACGGAGACCGCCGACGCCGGTGCGGATTACCTGAACGACACCCTCTTCTTGGGAGACTCCAATACCGTCCGCCTCTACAACAACGGCCTTATCTCGCTGCAGCAGTTCTGCGCGAAGGAGGGCATCGGTACGCAGGCGGCGCTCAACGAGGGCATCGTTACCTTTAAGAAAGATTCGAACCACTACACCATCCCGCAGGCTGTGGCCATGATGAAACCCCGCCGGGTGGTCATGACCTTCGGCACCAACGACACCGGGATGGAAGTCTCGGACTTCATCGCCCACTATACGGCGCTGGTTCAAGCCGTCCAGCAGAGCTACCCCTATACCGACATCATCGTGAACACCGTGCCGCCTGTCCCGGTCGATCACTCCAACTATCCCCACATGGACCAGTCCAAGATCGACGACTTCAATATGGCTCTTCTGAATATGTGCGAGCAGCTGGGAGTCCGTTTTCTCAACTCTGCCGAGGCTCTCAAAGGCAGCGACGGCTACGGCATCGCGGACTATTATACCAGCGGCGACATCCATCTCAAGAGCGTCGGCCTCAAAGCTGTGCTGAATTATATCCGCACCCACGCCTGTCAGACCGATGACCGCCGCCCGGACACCAACAACATCCCCACCCGCACGATGGAATATGTCTCCAACCCCAGCTCCGCAGTGGCCGCGCCCAGTTCGGAGGCTGCAAGCTCCAGCGGGAGCCTGAGCGAAAGCGCCAGCGGCTCCGAAAGCTCGAGCAGCAGTGAGAGCACCAGCTCCAGCGAGGGCAAGAAGTTCGAGGCCCACTACCATGTGGACAAGAACGGCGGCGGCACCCTGAGCGTGGGCGGCGATACCGGCAACAACTCTGTGACCTATACCGTCACCGACCCCAGCAAGTCCATCACGGTGACGGCTGTCCCGGCGGACGGCTATGTCTTCGTCAAGTGGAGCGACGGTCTCACCAGTAAGACCCGCACCGATACCGATTTCAAGCAGAATCTGGATGTCACGGCGGTGTTTGGCACTGCGTCCGTCCACATCACCAGCGAGGGCAAGGGGGCTGTGGGCAGCTCCTATACCTTCAAGGCCAACCTCAGCGGCAAGTATGCCAAGGCCGAACATCTGCGCTGGTACGCCAATGGGCAGGAGGTCACGCAGGCGGCGGGCAAATCCACCATCACCGTTGTGGTGGACAGCTCGATGGTCAACGCCTCCTACAAGATCCACGCAGTCGTCACCTATAACGACTGCAAGGTGAGCAGCAACACCCTGACCATCACCATCGGCAGCGGTGTGTCCAGCGAGTCTGCTCCTGCCAGCAGCTCGTCCTCGTCCAATGCCGGTTCTTCCGGCAGTACATCCGCTTCGTCTTCCTCTGCAAGCTCGGGCAGTTCCGGCAGCAGCTCCTCCCACAGCACCAGCAGCTCCTCGTCTGCATCGTCCAGCACGTCGGGCAGTTCCAAGGCAGAGTCGGAATCGAAGCCGGAGTCCAAAGCCGAGTCCAGCTCGGAGTCCAAGGCGGAATCCAAGTCCGAGGCCTCTGCCAGCAAGGAAACCGAGAGCAAGGCAGAATAAGTTTCACCCTTCTGCGTCCGGCTGCATAGGCTGGGCCGAGAGGAGGCGAGCCGATGGTCTGTGAAGAAATGCGAGTTCCCGGGCTGCCCGGTGCAGAAGATGTGACGGACGGCAACGTGGATTACTACGACATGGACTGGGAGAATATCGAGAACGGCGTGACGGAGGAGCAGATGGCGAAGTGCATCGCAAAAGAGTGCTCCTGTAAGCCGGAGCCGGACTGCGGCGGCAATCTACCGGAGCAGTCTGACGAGGAAGCTTATGAAATGACGCTGGAAGGATAAAAATTACGAGAAGCCAGCTCTGCCGGGCGGGGCTGGCTTCTCGCTGTTCTCAAACCGCAGCCGTTGCCGCGCCCGCTTTTGAGCGGCGGGTTGCACGAAAAAATGATAGAGAAGGGAAAGACAAATGGCAAAATACTATTGCATCCTCTTCGATGCGGACAATACGCTTCTGAATTTCGACGCTGCCGAAAGCAAGGCTCTGGCTGAAACACTGGTGGAATATGGCATCGAGCCGGACGCCGAGACGGTGCAGACCTACCGCACCATCAACGAAGAGCTGTGGCGTCAGCTGGAAAAAGGCCAGATCCGCCGCGATAAGCTGATGGGGGAGCGTTTTACCCGCTTCCTCAAGGCCATCAATGCAGCAGGCGATGGCGTGGAGATGAACCGCTGCTACCTCGAGCGCCTGTCCACCCACCCCGACCTGATGACCTCCAATGTGCTGGATGTCCTCGGCGAGCTTTCGGAGGTGGCGACGCTGGCGGTCGTGACCAACGGCTTCGAGAAGGTACAGAGCCGCCGGGTGGCGGAGTCGGGCATCCGGAACTACCTTGAGGACGTCTTTGTCTCTGAGAAGCTGGACAGCGAAAAGCCCAGTCGCCGCATCTTTGACGCCGCTCTTCGCGCACTGGGCGTGGAGAACCGGGAGCACGTTCTGGTGGTGGGCGACAGCCTCACCAGCGACATTCAGGGCGGCGTGAATGCAGGTCTTGACACCTGCTGGTTCAATCCCGGCCATGCGGAGAACCCGGGCAAAGTGACACCCACCTACGAGATCGCCTCACTGGAAGAGCTGTATCCTCTGGTGATGGAGCCGGAAGAGCTGGCGAACCTCGGCCTCAAGCACCGCCGCCATCAGCCGTAACGGCGGCGGGACGTCCGTATCCACCCCTACTGGAAAAGAACACGGAAGATTATTATGCTGATTCATTTGGAAAAACTCGGAAAGAGCTTTGGCGAAAAGGTCGTCCTGCACGACGTGAGCGCCAGTGTAGAAAAGGAAGACCGCATCGGCATCGTGGGTCAGAACGGCGCGGGCAAGACGACGCTCCTCAAGATCCTGACCGGCATTTACACCGACTATGACGGGGAATTCAGTGTGACCCACGGCGTGACGCTGGGCTATCTGGAACAGAACGCAAAGCTCGACACGACACTTGATATTTACGGGGAGATGCGCTCTTCCTTTGCCCCTGTGCTGGACGCGATGGCCCAGATGCAGATTTTGGAAAAGAAGATGGCGGCCGCTCCAAATGACCCTTCGCTGCTGGAAAAGCACGATGCGCTGCAAAACATCATCGACGCGGCCGACGGCTATAACATGGACGTCAACATCAAAAAGGTGCTGTCCGGCATGGGCTTTGCGCAGGATACATGGGGCAAGAACGTGGGCGTTCTGTCCGGCGGTGAGCTGACCCGTCTGCGTCTGGCAAAGCTCTTGCTGGAAAAGCCGGATGTCCTTATTCTGGACGAGCCGACCAACCACTTGGATTTTGCCACGATGGAATGGCTGGAAAGCTACCTCAAGGGCTACTCCGGTGCGGTCCTTGTGGTCAGCCACGACCGCTATTTCCTCGACAATGTCTGTACCAAGATCTGGGAGGTCTCCTTCCAGACCATGACCACCTATAAGGGCAACTTTTCGGCCTACCTGCCCCAAAAGGAAGCCGCTGACGCCCTGCGCCAGAAGCAGCATGACGCCGATGTGGCGCTGGCTGAAAAGCTACAGGACTACATCGACCGCAACCTCGTCCGCGCCTCCACCACCAAGATGGCCCAGAGCCGCCGCAAACAGCTGGAGAAGCTGGAGATCACAGAGGCTCCGCAGGACGAGACGAATCAGCTCAAATTCCGCTTCGAATACGACGTAGAACCGTGGAATGAGCTGGTGCTGCTCAAGAACCTGACCATCAAGATCGGCGACCGGACTCTGCTGGAACCCTTTACCTATACGGTCTGCCGCGGCCAGCGGCTCATCATCGCCGGACCCAATGGCGCGGGCAAGTCCACCCTGATGCAAGTGCTGGACGGCAAGCGCCGTCCCTCCGGCGGTATGGTGCGTCTGGGGACGGGCGCACGGCCCAGCATCTTTGCCCAGCAGCAGAACCGCATCGGCGCAGGCCGCGTCATCGACGTCATCTGGAACAAATACCCCCGAATGACCGAATTGGAAGTCCGCAGCCATCTGGCGAAGCTGGGCTTCCGGGGCGAGACGGTCTTCAAGCCCTGCGAAGCCCTGTCCGGCGGCGAGCTGGCCCGTCTGCGCTTCGCGGAGATCGTGCTGGAACGGCCGAATCTGCTTTTCCTCGACGAGCCGACCAACCACTTGGACATCTACACCCGCGAAAATCTGACCGAAGCGCTGATGGCCTACACTGGCACGCTGCTCCTCGTCACCCATGACCGTCATCTGATGAACAGTCTGGCCTGCCCCATCCTCTATCTTGAGGACGGCAAAGCGGTTATTTATCCCAGCTACGATGCCCTGATGGGCCGCGCCGCTCCTGCCTCCGCGGCAGAGAAGAGCGGCGAGCCTGCTAAGGCAGGCTACGGCAAGGAACAGCGCCGCCGCCGGGCAGAGCTGCGCGCCAAGATCAAAGCCTGCGAGGACGAGATGGAGGCCTGCGGCGCCCGGGAAGTGGAGCTGGAAAACGAGATCAACTCACCGGAGGTCTACAACGACCCGCAGCTCCTGCGGGAAAAAAGCGACGAGCTGAGCGACCTGCGCTTCCATCAGGACGAGCTTTTTGCCGCGTGGGAAGCCGCTGTCGAGGAGCAGGAGCAATACGAACAGTCCGCAGGCGAAGAATAAGCTGCGGCACAAAGGGGGAGAGCCAATGGCAAACCGAGATCATGATCCGAAGAAAACACACGAGATCGCACTTTCTGGCCTGCTGTTTGCGCTGGCGATGGCCCTTTCCTTTCTCGAGGGCACGCTGGTCATCCCGGGCCTTGCGCCAGGCATGAAGCTGGGCCTTGCGAACATCGTGGTGATGTATGCACTGTTTTTCATGGGAGTGCGGCAGGCGCTGTATCTCGACCTGCTCAAGGCGCTGTTCGTTTTCCTCGTCTCCGGGGGAACGGCAGGCTTTCTCTCCCTCTGCGGCGGCCTGCTGTCCCTGCTGGTGATGTGGGTGCTCTACTATAAGCTCCCGTTCCAGCCCACATGGTTCATCCTGTCGGTCAGCGGCGCACTGGCCCACAACATCGGCCAGCTGCTCGGCGCAGGACTCATCCTGTCCTCGGCGATGTCGCTCTATTATGCGCCGGTGATGCTGGTGCTGGGCCTTATCATGGGCGCGCTCACATCCCTGACCCTCAAAGCCATCCTCCCCGCACTGGGGCGGCTGGGCTACAACACCCGGGAAAAGCGCTGAACAGTTGCATCGAAAGAAGTTTTTCGCTATAATAAAATGATAGATTTGATTTGACCCTACAAAAAAGCCGCCCTTATGGGTGACTCGCATCCGAGGGACGGCTGGGAGGTTTTGCACTATGTCTGAAAAAGTTACGGTCAAGGTGGAGCGGAGCGTTCTCCATCTTCCGGCCATCGCCCTGCGCGGGCTGGTGGTCTTCCCCAACAATCTGCTCCACTTCGAGGTGGGCCGCGAGAAGAGCATCGCCGCCGTGGAGTGGGCCGTCAGCAACAACTCGGACGTCTTCCTCGTGGCACAGAAGGAGATGAAGGTCGAAGAGCCCAAGTCCGCCGACCTCTATACTTATGGCGTCGTGGCCGAGGTCAAACAGGTGATGCGGGTGTCGGACGACCTCGTCCGCATTCTGGTCGAAGGCAAGTACCGGGCCAAGCTCTCCGAGATGGAGGACGACGGCAGCTTCCTGCTGGCCACGGTCCGTCCGGCTCCGGTAAAGATGGCAAAGCCCGAGGAAATGCCGGAGGCAGATGTCCTCGTCCGGAACGTCAAAAAGAGCTTCGACGAGCTTCTGGCGCTGAATCCCCATATCGGCAAGGATGTGGTATTTGCTATCACCACCAGCACCGACCCTGCCTTCCTGTCGGAGTACATCCCGGCCAACCTCTTGTTCCGCTTCGAGGACAAGCAGGCCATTCTGGACGAAGGCACCCTGATGGGCCGTCTGCGTCTGCTCATCGAGAAGATGCACCGGGAGCGCCGGATGCTTGAGATCGACAAAGAGATCGCCCAGAAGGTGGACGAAGCGATGGACAAGAACCAGCGCGACTACTACCTCCACGAGCAGCTCCACATGATCAGCGAGGAGCTGGGCGAGGACGACGACACCACCGCCGAAGCCGAGGAGTACCGCCGGAAGATCACCGCTCTCCATCTGGACGAGGAACGGGAGAAGAAGCTCCTCAAAGAGGTGGACCGCCTCTCCAAGATGCAGAGCAGCAATCAGGAGGGGACGGTCATCCGCACCTATCTGGATACCTGCCTCGATCTGCCATGGAACACCTTCACGGAGGATGATCTGGACATCGCCAAGGCCCAGCGGGTGCTGGATCGTGACCACTACGGTCTGAAGAAGGTCAAGGACCGCATCCTCGAGGTGCTGGCCGTCCGTAAGCTGGCCCCGGACGTCAAAGGCCAGATCATCTGCCTCGTCGGCCCTCCGGGCGTCGGCAAGACCAGCATCGCCCGCTCCATCGCCGAAAGCCTGAACCGCAAGTATGTCCGCCTGAGCCTCGGCGGCGTGCGGGATGAGGCTGAGATCCGCGGCCACCGCCGTACCTACATCGGCGCGATGCCCGGCAAGATCATCGGTGCGATGATCACTGCAAAAAGCTCGAATCCGCTGATGCTGCTGGATGAGATCGACAAGCTTGCCGGTGACTTCCGGGGCGACCCGGCCGCCGCTCTGCTGGAAGCCCTCGACCCCGAGCAGAACAGCACCTTCAACGACCACTTCATTGATATGCCGTTCGATTTGAGCCATGTGCTCTTTATCACCACGGCCAACGACCTCAGCGCCATCCCCGGCCCGCTGCGCGACCGCATGGACGTCATCGAGCTGCCCAGCTACACCCGGGTAGAAAAGTACAACATCGCCCGCAAGCATCTGGTGCCCAAGCAGCTGGATGCCTGCGGTCTGACCGGCAAGGTTGCCTTCTCCCAGAGCGCCCTCTACGGCATCATCGACGGCTATACCCGCGAGGCCGGCGTCCGCAATCTGGAGCGCACCATCACCAGCGTCCTGCGCAAGTGCGCCCGGAAGATCGCATCCGGCGAGGCGGAGAATGTCTCTGTCACCGGTACCAGCCTCGAAAAACTGCTCGGTCCCCGGATGGTCAAGCCCGAGTTCCTGAACCGCACCAATGCCATCGGCATCGCCAATGGTCTGGCATGGACCAGCATCGGCGGCGAGACTCTGCCCATCGAGGTGCAGGTCATCGACAACGGCAGCGGTAAGATCACCGTTACCGGCTCTCTGGGCGATGTGATGAAGGAGAGCGCACAGCTGGCCATCACCTACGCCCGGGTCCATGCCGCTGAGTACGGCATCGACCCGGAGCGCCTCAAGAAGTGCGACCTGCACATCCACGCCCCCGAGGGCGCAGTGCCTAAGGACGGCCCCTCGGCCGGTGTTACTCTGACCACCGCTCTCATCTCCTGCCTGTCCGGCATCCCGGTGCGGGGTGATGTGGCAATGACCGGCGAGATCACCCTCCACGGCAATGTGCTGCCCATCGGCGGTCTGCGGGAGAAGAGCATGGCGGCGTACCGCGAGGGGATGAAGACCGTCCTCATCCCGAAGGATAATCTGTCCGACCTGTACGAGGTGGACGACGAGGTCAAGAAGAACATCGAGTTCCTGCCCATGTCCAATCTGTCGCAGGTGCTTGCCGCCGCACTCCTCAAGCCCAAGACGGTATCGGCGGGCCATCCCCGTGCCAAGAAGGGAAAGCCCGCTGAGGCTGCGGCCCTGCCGCAGCCGACCGAAAAGCCGCAGACGGGCGCGGTCTGCTGAGACGAAAGGAACGCAGCTATGAACTATAATAAAGCGGATTTCATTGCAAGCTACGGCATCTCCAGCCAGCTGCCCGAGAGCGACCGCCCGGAGCTGAGCTTCTCCGGCCGCTCCAACGTGGGCAAGTCCAGCCTTATCAACAAGCTTTGCAGCCGTAAGAACCTCGCCCGCGTGTCCAGCACGCCGGGCAAGACAGCGACCATTAACTTCTACGCCGTGGACGACTGCTATTTCGTAGATCTGCCCGGCTACGGCTATGCCAAGGTGAGCAATGCGGATCGTGAGCGCTGGGATGACCTCATCAACAGCTACTTCGAGGCGCAGCGCCATCATACCCTGCTCGTCCAGCTCATCGACTGCCGCCACGCCCCCAGCGCCGACGATTTTCAGATGCTGCGTTACCTGCACTACCATAACATCCCCTTCGTCGTGGCGCTGACCAAGGCCGACAAGCTCAAGAAGAGCCAGCTGGCCAAAACGCAGGAGGAGTTCGAAACGCTCTGCCTGCCGTATGGCTGCCAGAAGGTCGTGCTGACCAGCGGCGAGAATGGCTATGGCATCCCGGAGCTGCAGGCAGTGCTGGATGCTGCCATCGCAGCCGAGTACAAAGAAAACGCAGAGGACGCGGAGTGACCCAATGGCCTACAACGAATTTGCTTATTTTTACGATGAGTTCAACGGTGAAGCGGATTATGATGCGCTCTATGCCCATATCCACAAGGAGCTGGATGCTCACGGGATCCGTGACGGCATCCTCGCCGACCTCGGCTGTGGGACAGGGGAGCTGACCCTGATGCTCACACAGGCGGGCTATGATATGATCGGCATCGACCAGTCGGAGGAGATGCTCTGCGTCGTCCGGGACAAGGCCGAGCAGCTCGGTCTTTCCGGCGGGCTGCTTCTGCTGCGGCAGGATCTGCTCAAGCTTGACCTCTACGGCACCATCCGGGGGGCAGTGTCTACCTTTGACACCTTCAATCATATCCCTGATCTGGACAAGGCCATCGCCAACGCCGGTTTCTTTATGGAAAAGGGCGGTGTTCTCCTGTTCGATATGAATACGCCCTATAAGCATCAGAATGTGCTGGGGGAGAACGTCTTCACCTTTGAGGAGGAGGACGCTTCCTGCGTCTGGCGCAACCACTACAGCGCCGCCGACCGCCGCGTGGAGATCAGCGTGGACATCGACTACCGCGAGACGGGGGAACACTTCCACGAGCAGTTCTACGAGTACACCTACGACCTCGAGACCATTCGCACTGCGCTGGAAAAGCACGGCTTTGCGCTGGAGAGCGTCTGCGACGGCGAGAGCTTCGGCCCGCTGACCGATGAGAGCGAGCGCTACTTCTTCTGTGCAGTCAAACAGTATACCCAATTGGAGGATAAATAATATGTCGAATCTGATCCGCGGCATTTCTGAGAACGGCGGCGTCGTGTTCTGTGGCGTGGACTCTACCGAGATCGTCCGCAAGGCGGAAAAGCTGCATACCACCAGCGCTACCTGCAGCGCGGCTCTGGGGCGTCTGCTCACCGGCGTGTCTCTGATGGGCGCAATGCTCAAGGATGACGGCGATTCCATCACCCTGCGCGTGTCGGGCGGCGGCCCGGCGGGTGTCGTCATCGCCTGCACCGACGCACACGGCAATGTAAAGGGCTGCATCGACCATCCGCTGGTCGAGCTTCCCGCAAAGGAGAACGGCCATCTGGATGTCGGCGGCGCCGTCGGAAAAGACGGTGTATTGACGGTCATCCGGGACAACAAGCTCCAGAAGGAGCCAACCGTCGGTCAGGTACCGCTGGTGTCCGGCGAGATTGCCGAGGACATCACCAGCTATTATGCCTACAGCGAGCAGATCCCCACGGTCTGTGCGCTGGGCGTTCTGGTGGACAAGGATTTGTCCATCGTCTGCGCGGGCGGCTATCTGCTGCAGCTCCTGCCGGGTGCGACCGATGCCGAGATCACCCGTCTGGAACAGAATATCGCCGCCATGCCCTCTGTCACCGAGATGCTCCACGCAGGGAAGACCCCGCAGGATATGATGGAGCTTGCAATGGCAGGCTTCGACCCGCAGATTCTTGACACCCGCGAGGTGCAGTATCAGTGCGATTGCAGCGAGGAGCGCACGAAGAATATGCTTCTCAGCCTTGGCCGCAAAGAGCTGGAAAAGCTCCGGGACGAAGACCCCCGCTGCGAGGTGGTCTGTCATTTCTGCCACACCAAGTATGAGTTCGACCTGAACGGGCTTCTGGCAGAGACGGCGCCGGACGAGAAATAAATGCTTCAAAAATCCATATTATAGAGCAGTTTGCATTTCTGATGTACAAGCAGGATCTGCGAACGGCATACCGCATTGTCGGAGCGGAAGTGCTCTGGGCAGTGCGGTATTTTTATTTGCAGATGTTTGCCACGATGGTATAAACGACCCGGTAGTGGAGCGTGCTTCCTTCGACAGAAACGTCTTCTTTGCGGGCCAGAAGCTCAAAATCGGGCCAATTTGCCTGTAAAGCTTGTTTGCTTTGCAGTCTTGCGATGGCCAGAGCTTGCTCCTCTGTCCGCTCCAGATCGACAACTTCTTTATAATAATAGCTCGTCTCTTCGATGAAACATGGAAAATGGATGCCAAAAGCTTCCGGCTGGTCGTGCCGGATGACGGCCTTTGCTTCAGATGCGGTGGGAACAGGATGAAGGGAGGGCAGAGCGATCGACTGCCCATTCCAGAACAGCGTCCGGCGCACGGTCTGCCTGCCGGTGAACTGCTCAGTGGGCAGTGTAAGAGCCGCTTCCTGCTCGTCTTCCCACTCGAACTGCGCATGGACGATGCCTGCGGCAGGCTGAAAAATGAGCGTTCCGTCCCGTTCGGCGCGGGCAGTCCCGATGAGGCCCTGACCGGCTTCTACTGCCTGCCCGGGGACGACCAGCATCGTGCCGCTGACAAGGTTCGTGCTTACCACGGTGCCGGACACTTTGGCACGGAGACCGTGGAGCGTTCCGGCAGCAATGTCGGGCACAGGCTTTGCAACCGCTGCTTCTGCCACCAGCTTTCCTTTTGTAAAGTTGAGGCTTGCCCAAGAGAACTCGCCGCTCTGGAGCAGAGCGTATTCTCCGGATGTGAGTTTGTCCTGAGTGACGACATTTCCCGGGAAAAGCCCGGCCTCCCACAGGATGACGGCGGCGCGCGCCTGCTGGCCGGGTGTCAGCCCCACCGGCTCGATGAACCAGACAAACCCTTGGAGCCAAAGCAGGAGCGGGAGAAAGACAATACATCCTGTCCAAAGCCCTCGGCGCCGGAACAGAGGGCGGAGACGGAAAAAAAGACCGCAGCGCTTCTGGATGCGCAGCCGCACCCGCCGCTTGCGGGCCAGAGCGGCCAGTTTCCGGTAATGCCATGCAGCACACCGGGCCGAAAATCCGCCGGGCCGGGGGACGACATCTGAAAGGGGAAGACTTCCGGCTGCGGCGGCCGTCAGCAGCCCTTCGGGATCACCATTCTGTGCGGAAAAGGAGATGCCTGCCCAGTGCTGGATCAGTTCCATGATAAAAGCTCCTATTCTTTCGAGAAGTCCGTCCGAAGGATCTGCCCACAAAGGGTGAGCCGCCGGGCAGAGAGCGTTTCGATTTTCAAATCGTCGCCGTAAACGGTCAGGATGCCCCTGCCCAGCTCGAGGCAGAGCTTGCCTTCCTCATAGGAGCGGATGCGCCGGAACTGTTCGATCTCCATCCGTCCTCCGCTCAGGTAAAACGAGGACCGTCCGTAGAAGTTCTGGGGCGGCTGACGGAACATCCGCCGGAACCAGCCGCGCGGGGAGCATTTTTGCTTTCGTTTTCTTCCCACGCTGCTCCCTCCCGCCGTGCAAAATGCTGCCAATTACCACATATATATGGAAATGGAGGGTGCGCATATGATTCAGAAAGAGAAAATCCGGGACATGGGATATTTTCTGGCGGCATTGGCAGCGGGGCTTCTGCCCTTTGCCGCACCAGAGCGTTGTGCGCAGGCTTTGCGGGAGGGGCTGGCGCTTTGCGGCGGTTCCTTGCTGCTCTCGCTGTTTCCGTTCCTCATCGTATCCACGCTGCTGATCCAGTGCCCGGCAGCGGGTGTACTGGGCTTGCCGTTTTATCCTGTGGAACGGCTTATCGGGGTGCATGCTCCGGCAGCAGGGAGGGTGCTCCTCATTGGATTTCTGGGAGGCTTTGCCCCGGCGGCCAGCGCAGCGGCGGAGGCCGTCCATTCTGGGCAGCTCACAGCCCAAGAGGCAGACGCCATCCTCCCGGCCTGTGTCTGTTCCGGCCCTTCCTTTGTGATACTGACGGTAGGACGATCGATGCTGGGCAGCGCAGAGCTGGGCGTTCTGCTGTTCCTTGCGCAGGTGATGGCAGGTTATCTGTGTGCCGCTCTTCTGGCACGGCTGGGGCCTCCACTCGCATCAAAGCGGTCGGAGGCCAATCCTTCCGAGGCTCGTGTTCTCCGGCTGGACAGCATCATTGCACAGGCCGCACAGACTTATGTAAAGCTCTGCGCCTTTGTCCTGTTCTTCCGGATGCTGGCCGCAGGAGCAGGGGAAGTGCTGCCCTCCGGCGCGGGAGTCTTCTGTGCGATGCTGCTGGAAGTCTGCTCTGGCTGTGATCTGGCGGCCCAAAGCGGTCGGTTTGCAAGTATACTGTGCTGTGCGGCATTGAGCGTACAGGGACTTTCTGTTCTGATGCAGGTGCGTACCATCTGCCCGTCGGAAATGACGCTCCGCCCACTGTACCGCGCCCGGCTGCTCCATCTGCCGCTTTCTCTGCTGCTGTTTTACCTTCTGCTTCCTCAGCGGGCGAAGGAAACATTCAGCACCCTGTGCGGGCAGGTCATAACGATGCGCCGCCTCCCTCCAGACTGTGCGCTGCTGATCTTTGCCGGATGCTGCTTTGCAGTCTGTGAGCTGAGCCGTACCGTTGGAAGCGACAGAGAAGATATGAAAAAATCGTCCGATAAAGTTGCGAATCAATATTGACAGCTCCCGGCTTTTATGGTAAAATACTACACGTTGCAATGAGTGCAATGTGCTACTGTGGCTCAGCCGGTAGAGCAGCTCACTCGTAATGAGCAGGTCGTCCGTTCGAATCGGATCAGTAGCTCCAAAGTAAAATCCCCGGAAAGTGGCTTCGTGCCTAGCTTTTCGGGGATTTTTGTTTGGCTGGGAGATAGCCTTCGGAGGGGAATGTGGGCGCTAATTGCCCTAATTTCTCGGAAAGTTTTTTTGAAATGCAAGTCAAGATGCAAGTCAAAAAGGGCAAGAAACAAGTCAGCCGGACTGTGTACAGGACTTTTTGAGGTAAGTGTCCAGACGATTTATTTTCTTCTTCTTAAATTTTTTGTCGAGGGCGGTATAGATGCCAAGCGTGACCGAGATGTCTTTGTGGCCCATCTGGTCGCGGGCGGTCATGACGTCAACACCGGCAAAGTACATCAAAGTGCAGAAGGTATGGCGGAGCTGGTGCGGGGTGAAGGTGTCGATGCGCATGGGCAGGCCGCCCGGGCGATTTTTGTTCTGCTGGCCGTCGTAGCCGTACTTGACGTTCAGGTCGCGCATATAGCTTTCCCACAGACGCTTCCAGCCCTGCTCGGTCATCTGCTGGCCTTTGTGGTTGTGGAGCACATAGAAGCAGCCATCCTGCTGGGTGCGAAGATAATCGACAAGAACTTTGGGGATGCTGACGACGCGGACGCCGGCAGGGGTCTTGGTGATCTTGACCTTTTTAGCGCGGAAGTCGTAGCCTTTGTTGACCGTGATGGTGGCGTCGTCAAGGTCGATGTCGGCCCAAGTGAGGGCGGTGGCCTCGCTGCGGCGGAGGCCGGAGTAGAGCAGGAGCATGGCGGCTCGCTGGGCGGCGTGGGGTGTTTCACGGATCCAGCGCTGCTGCGCCTCGGTGAGGGGGTCGCGCGGCTCTGGGGCAGCCCCGGCGGGGGTGATGGTCTTGACCAAAGGGTTGTACATCACGATCTCCGGGATGGCGAGGTCATACGCCGCCTTGGCGCTGCCGCGCAGGTTGGTGAGGGTGAAGTGGGAGAGAGGCGGCTTGCCGTCGTGCCAGTCGGCCAAGTTGTTGAGCACCTGCTGGAAGTCGGCCGCGCGCAGCTCAGACGCCGGGACGTCCACCAGCTCGCCCCAGTGGGCCTTATTGGTCGCCAGTCGGTCAATGCTTTTCTGGCCGATGCCCTTTGCCTTTTTGGCGGCAATGAGGTTATCGTACAGGGTGCCTAAGGTGGCTTCGGCCTGTTCCGGGTCCATGCCCTTGCTGACGGCAGAACGGAAATCATCCGCAGCGGCTTTGGCCTCACGGAGGGTCGAGCCATAGAAGGTCTTGTATTTGCGTTTCCCGTCCGGGCCTTTGCCGAGGTAGACCTGACAGGAATACCGTCCATCGGCACGCTTTTTATTTTTGGCCATAAAAACTCCTTTCCGACTTGCTTGCCGATGCACATGAGGTATGGTATACTGGATGTGTCAGCAGGCAAGTCACATGATCATTGTGCGGATCGAAACCGACATTGTCCCATGCGCGCCCCGGCAGCTTTTTCGTACAAGGCTGCCGGGATCTTTGTTTTACACAAACGCCCCCGCTGGTGGAAACACTGGCGGGGGCGTTTGGTTATGTATCGGCGCTCAGGAGGTCGGCGGGTCTGATGTGCAGGATGTTACAGAGTGCAAAGAGATTATCTGTTTTGGGCTGGCCTGCGCCTCGCTCATAATAGCCGATCGTACCGGTGGTGACATCGAGTTTCTCCGCCAATTCCTTCTGCGTCAGCCCGGCGGCCTGCCGTGCCTCCCGGATGATGCGGGCAGATTCGGGATGGGGACGGGTGGACATAAATGATCACCTCGATTCAAAATCGTCACACGGAAATGCTTTTTAGTAACTTGGAAACGGCAGCGCACTGGTTATATTTAGCTCTGAAATCAGAAAGCCAAGTTTCTAAAGCAATATCAGATATGAAATCATGCTGGAGACCATATTGGCCTAAATTTAGAGCAAATTCAATTAAGGGAAGAGGAGCAGAGTCGTTTGATAATGAGTAGTCATACGGAAAGTTCTTTATATCATCATTGATATAGAACCATGCAGCAGACCAAGCGCATGAAGCGGGGTCGCCAGAATCTACCGGAATAAAATTGAAATCAACGGCTTTAGAGTGATAACGGTAGCGATAAAGCGTACGTGCACGAATAGATTCCCAAATAAAAGAATCTCCGATTTCGTTAGAAATGGGAAGGGTATAGGACATTCTACGTCCAACAGAAAAATTCAGTTGCATACGGTCAAATGAATCTTTTATTTGTCGAAGAAAAATTCGGGTATGAAGATATTGTAAAGAAAAGCCGAAAAATAAAAGAAGAGGGAAAAGTGCAGCATCTATTAGCTTTTCGTGAGAGTAGGACAAAACCAATAAAATAATTTCCAGCAAAAAAACAAATATGAATAGTGCAAGAGACTCCAGTCGGCTTATTGCGAGTTTTCTTGAGGAGCGTATACGCTGTTCATAACTGTCCATGATAAATTCTCCATATACTGATCAACCGCTTTGGTTTAGCCAGAGCGGTTATTTTTTATGCTTCCTTTGCGCCCAGACCAAACGCAGGACATTTTTTATAACGTCCGGTGAGGACGAGGTCTTCGACATACTCCACAGCCTTGGTCTGGCCTTCATCGTTGAGCTGGTCGAAGCTGTCCAGTAGCTTTGCCTGAGTGGGGGTGAGTTGAGCGCTATTTTCTTTTGGTTCAATGATACCGTGTGTGATTCCTTCTACGGTTATCCCGAGAAGGTCGCAGATTCTAACGACAGTTGTTACGGCTGTTCCACCGATTCCGCGCTTGAAAATGTTGTCAACGGTAGAATAAGGGATACTGGCTGCAACAGTAAACGCTCGAATGCTCTTATAATTCGCTAAAATAAGTTCTTTGAGCTTTTCTTCGACGTTCATAAACATCACCTCCTGATGCTCAGTATACGGGACGAATGACAGAAATGCAATACAAATTCACCAAATTGCAAAAATAATTTTGAGAAGCTATTGACTATTCACTCGATATGGTGTATTTTATAGTAAAGTTCACTCGATTTAGTGAACCGTGGAGGTGAAATGGTTTGTACATGAACTTGAAAGCAGAGATGGCTCGTAAGGGGATTACCAATGAACAGCTTGCAAATGGAATTGGAATCAATCCAGCGACAATGTCAGCGAAATTGAACATTGCAGGGCGTATGCGCCTGGATGAAGCGCAATGTCTTCGGGACAAGTTTTTCCCGGGAATGACGATGGATTATCTCTTTGGAGACGTCCAACCCGCTGACCCGCCGAAGAGCGCGTGAGGGAGGAGAAAAAGATGAACGAAATGCTGAAGAATCTGAACGGGCCGTGGAGCAACGCGGCCTGCATGGGCTACTGTCTGATCGCAATGCGGCGGGCTCATATATGCCGCGGTCCACAGCTCAGGGTGCTGAGAGAATTGGAGCTGTGTTTTGACGATGTGAGCATCGAAGACGCGGAAAAGGCTGGCTATGCCAATACGGCTGGTTATATCAACACGGAGGGATAAGAAATGAACCGTTACATTATCGTTATTCCGGCGAAGAACCGGAGTTTTCTGCTCAAGTGCGACGAGGGGGACGGCGCGAAGCTGGAGACCCTGCAGAAGCTGGTGAGCGGGTATGTGGAGACCGTACCTGCGGCGCTGGATGCCACCTGGGCGCGGGAGGAGGCCGACCGGCTGGTGCTGCTGGTGGACGAGGAGGGCCGCCTGAAGTGCAAGGCCGCGAACCAGAAGGCCACGCGGCTTGCCCCGGCGGACGTCACGGAGAACGGCAAGCAGCCCATCGTGGGCGCTGCCGTGCTGATGTTCCAGCGGGGCGACAAGCTGCTGGGGTTTACAAAGCACGTGGCCGACACCATTTGCAGCGAGTGGCTGTGAGGAGGGGATGACCATGCGGAAGGCGAAGGTCTGGGACGCGAGGCAGCTGCCCGCATATCTGACTGTGGCACAATACGGCGAGCTGATGGGCATCTGCCCGAAGACGGTGCGGCGGATGTGTCAGCGGGGCGAGCTGCCCGCACACAAGGAAGGGCCGAGGCTGTGGCGCATCGACAAGAACGCCGCGCTGGAACAGCGGCAGGAGGCCGTGGAGATCTACCAGCGGAACGCCAGGAAGGCTCCGAAAAACAAAAAGCCCGCCGGTGCTGGAACACCGACGAGCTTCCGAGTGACAGGTTGAAGGGCCTATCACCAGAATGATTTTACCACAGAGAAGGGAGAATTGCAATGAAAATGAAGATGAAGATCCGGGCGCTCTACCTGACCGGCACTGTGCTGCTCATCGGTGCGGCAGGGGTGGGCGACAGCATCACCTTTGACGCTGTGGGCAGCTGGACGGGCGCGGCCATCCTGACCGTGCTGATGGCTGCCGGCGGCATCGTCTGCTGGGGCTATGGCCGGGGACTCGAGATCGAGCGGGCAGAAAAGGCGCAGCTGCGCCGGTACTGCCGGAAGCTGAAGCGCTGCCAGAGGGCGGCGGAAGAGAAGAACGACAGGCATAGTGCGTAAAGGAGAAGAGTGCAATGGTACGGATCGAAATAAAGAAGGTAGCGGAGGGACAGGTCGCGCTTGGTATGGAGGCAAAAGAAGAAACGCCGGATGAAGTGCTGATGTGCGCCGCCCGGGGCTTTGTGGGCGTGGCAAGGCATCTGCTGGGGCCGATGGCGACCAACCCACAGTTTGCCGAGGAGATTTCGAGGGGCATCAAGGGGATGCTGCTGGATACGGAAGACCTCAAGGTAACGCGGGGCATGGAGGGCAAAGAAGCAAAGTTTATGGCAGCGCTGTACGGGATGAATACGGGGGAAGAAAAATGAAGCTGGAGGAATACGAGAACATCCTGCGAACCGGGACACCCAGCGACCGGGCGCGGGCCATCGCCGCAGCGAGCGACGACAAAGAGGTGAGCGAGGAGGAGTTTCACCAGCTGGCGGCGCTCATCAAGGGGGCTGTCCGGCCCAGCGCCCGGAAGATGACGCCGGACGAAGCAAAGCTCTGGGCAGAGGTGAGCCGGGTAAACACCCGGCTGAAGCAGGAGATGGTGGCAGCCAGCTTTACGGTGCGGGCCTTGCCGGGCGACCTGCAGGAGGACGCCATCAACATCCTCTCCAAGACCGTGAGCGAGATGCTGGGAGACCTGACCCGCCTGATGGCGGAGACGGGTGAGCCATGATAGACCGGAAACAGTGCATCCACGTTTTTGAGATAACCCGCCCGGGGTGCCTGGCGTGTGCCGGGCGGGATGAGAAGTGCAGGGAGTACAAGCGAAATGAAGAAAAACAAAATGAGTCTCACGACAGAGCTTGATCTGACGCGGGAGGGAACGGCGGAGATGACGAGGTGGTGCATCCTCATCGCGCTGCATCAGAGCTTTGGCATTGGAGCGGCGCGGCTGAACAAGATTCTGGCCCGGGCGGAAAAGCTGGGGCAGGAGAGTCTGGATGTGGCCATGACAGTAAACGACCGGGGGATGCCCTCGACGGACAGGAGCCTTGCTTTGCGGCGCAGCTGGATGCCGAGGAATGTAGATCCCGACTTCCGGGTGCCGGTGCTGCGCAGCCCCCGCACCCGGCGGGAAGAGCAGCTGCGGATGGCGGGCGACGTGGCAGCTGGCATGGTCTGGACGCTCTGCGCCAAAGCCTGCATGGACGAGCTGGGTTTCAGCACGGAACGACTGCTCCGCCTGAAGGAAGAGGCGCTGGCCAACTACCGGCAGGTGAACGAAGAAGGCCACGCCGACGGCCTGGATGTGGCGATGGAGCATCTGCGCCGGTGCGCGCAGGCTGCGCTGAAGGAAGACATCGTGGTGGAGAATCAGCCGGACGAAGACCGGGCCAGGCAGAGCGAGCGGGACTACGAGGAGCAGAAGCGGGCCTTTTTGAAGCGGGCCGTGATGCAGCAGCTGGGACGCCGGGCCGGGAAGGGCGGGCTGCGGGTGCTGAGCGAAAAGAATCTGGAAGAAAAGGCTACGGCTGCAATGGCCGAGCTGAAGGAGCACACATGGGGAAAACGAATCTCTACACCGTAAAGGACTACCTGACCGGGGAAGTCCTCGCAAAAGGCACAGCCGGAGAGCTGGAAGCCAGCGGCATCGTGCCGAAGGGCTACCACACCAGCGAGTGGGCCAAGCACGAGAACCAGAAGCGGCGGAACCGGAAATACGCAATCTCTTTTGAGGAACGGCAGCCGGAAGTGAAGCGCGGCGAGAAAGGCCGGATGATGAGCGTCTACACCTGCTACAACGCAGCCGGAGACGTAATAGGCGAAGGCACCGCAAGGGAACTGTGGGAGGCGGGCGTCTTTGGCGACGACAACGCGGCCTACTATACCTACAAAGAACAGGGCGGACGCTGCATAAAGCGCGGCATCGCAAAAATGACCTGCCGAAAAGAGATGCGGAAGGTCGGCCAGAACAATGCCCGGGGTGAAAAGGCAGACTGCGCCGCAAAGAAGCCGGAGCGGCCCGTCCTGCGGAAGATAAAAGACCCGACGCCGCTGGACTACGACGTCCACGACCTGATGACCTACAACGCCCTCGCCAGAAAGGAAGGCCGGCCGGAGCTGACCTACGGCTACTGGGCGGCGGCAGGAAAGCCGGCAAGACCATGAGAGCTCCCTGCAAGGACTGCCCGAAGCGGCGTCCTCTCTGCCACGACCGGTGCGAGACATACCGGCGGTGGAAAGAGGAAAAGGCCAAAGAGACGGCCTACACCAAGCAAAAACGAGAAGATGCCGTGATATACCGAAAGGATTTTGACAAGGAGTTCTGGATGTGAGCGAGGCCCCGGCGGGCAACTGCCGGGGCTTTGGCGACGAAGATGATATAAGGCGAGATGGGTGCTGCCGAGGAGGCTCGGCGGCAGGCATATCGGTTTATATAAAGGTGAACCTCTCAGCGTTCCCGTCGGCCTTTGGCCGCGCGAGAACGCAGCTCCCCTACCGAGGGGAGCCTTTCTCAAATGAAGCGTCCGGGCGGGCGCTTTGGGGAGCTAGTATACCCGTTATCCCTGTGACGGTGATGGGCCACAGGAAAGAAAACCACACTACCAGCTCAAGGCAGCAGGAGGGTACAGGATGAAGAAGAGCTATACCCGGGAGAAGAAAACACTCTGCGGAGAGGGGTACATGGAGATAGACCTCTACCACATCACACCGGAGGAGCACGCAGCCAAGCGCCGGAAGAAGACGAGGCCCAGCAGCGAGCGGCAGAAAAAGCGGAACGCCCAGCACGCACACCGGTGGAGGGTACAGAAAGCCAACGCAAACTTTACCGTGCTGGGGTTTTACCTGACCCTGACCTACATAGACACCTTTTTGCCGGAGGGCATGGAGCAGGCCCAGCGGGATTTACGCAATTACATCCGCCGGGTGAAAGCTGCCATCGCAAAGCTATACGGTGCAGACGTGGAGCTGCGGGTCATGGGCCTGACCGGCTGCGGGCGAAAGAGCGGGCGGTACCACCATCACCTGCTGATAGAGTGCAAAGGGCTGACCATGCGGCAAAACGCCGACTTCCGGCAGCTGCTGGAAGACAAATGGGCCGTGCGCTGGCCGGACGGCAGCGTGGAGAGCCTCGGCACGGCCAACGCCGACCGGCTGAATCTGCAAAACAGGCTGGATGACCTGATCACCTACTTCGAGAAGCACGGGCAGATGCGGTGGTACGAGACGCGGAATCTGACACTGCCGGTGGAGCACACCCCCAACGACACCCGATGGAGCCGCAAGCAGCTGCGCAAAGGCTGCACCGACTGCAAGGACAACGCCTACTGGTGGGAGCAGAGATACCCGGGCTGGAAGTTCGTGCGGTGCGTCGTGCCGGAGCCGGAAGCGCCGGGCGACGAAAAAGAGGGCTGGGACGCAGACGAGCTGCGCTGCTATGTGGTGATGGTGAAGCGGGAGGGTGCGAAAGTTCGCACCTGACAGACAAAGTACCGGTATTTTGCGTTTTGACGCGCGCGGAAGAAAGGCGGCGAGGGATTGACCAGGGAGCAGAAACGACGGGTGCGGGAAGAGCTGCGGGCTTGTGGACAGGGAAAAAGCGACTGGGCGGGCGTGATCGCGCTGGCGATGGACTACTACGAGGCCGAAGACCCGGTATGCAGGCGGCTTTTACAGCTGCGGTATCTGGACGGGATGCCGGAGGAGCGGGTGGTGGCGAAGCTGCACATCGGGCGGACGACCTACTACCACAAGGAGCTGGAAGCACTAAGCACCGTGGGGATATACGCAGCGGCGGCAGGGCTGATATAGCATTGCCATAGCGTGATGAGGCTGGGGAAATCCGGCCTGTTTGCCGTACAAGAAACTACTGCGGGCAAAATGTCCGCAGCGGAGGCGACCGCCGCCAGTGGCGGAAACAGGGAGCCGAGGCTGGGGCAGCGGCCAGCAGGATGCAAGCGGGAGCGCAGCAGACGCTGGGAGCCGCAACCCGTGCTCGCCTGCGGCGAGACCTTGCAAAACTACTGCGGGCAAAATGTCCGCAGTAGTTTTGTTTTTCCGGCGGCGGTAGACTGGGAGAGAAGAACTACAGAGGGGAGGCAGAGCGGTGGCCAAGCGGGCATATTGCAAAAACACGGTGAAAGGGACTCGGCGGGGACAAAAGTACCCGCCGAAGATGCGGGCCGAGGTGCTGATGGCCATGCTGTCGTCTGGATCCATCTGTGCGGTAGCCCGGCGGTACGGCGTACCGGAGAGCACCATCCGTAGCTGGCTGGCCGAGGAAGCCGGCCGGAGCGACGCCTTTGCAAAAGAGCGGCAGGCTGCTGCGCGGGAGATAGCGATCCGGGCCAGCCTCGGGGCGAGGGCGCAGGTGAGCTATTTGCAGAGCCGTGTGGACGAGAGCCAGCGGGCCGCGCAGGTACAGGCCAAGCTCCACCGGAAACTGGACGAGGACACCCGCGCCCGCTGCTTTGCGGTAGGCACACTGCTCAAGAGCGACGCCGAGGAGCTGGCGGACGCCACGGAGACGGGGCTTGTGCTGTACGCTGCCGAGGACAGCTATGACCGGCAGCTGGAAGACGAGGAGCGAAAACTGCTGGACGCTCAGCTCGAGCGGTACGGCGAGCGCGTGATGAGCGACAAGAACGCCGCCGCGATGGCCACCGTGCTGATGACCGTGGCCGAAAAGGCTGCGGCAATGGTACCCAGCCAGAGCCAGAGCGAGGGCGATGCCCCACCGCTGGTGGAGATCGGGGCCGAGGGCCGGGAAGAAAAAGGGCCGGAGGTGATGGTGGATGGAGCATAAAACATATCACGGACGCCCCGTGATATGGTCGCCGCAGCCGAGGCAGGCAGCTTTTATGGCGCGCACCGAGGACGAAGCTCTGTATGGGGGCGCTGCTGGTGGCGGGAAGAGCGACGCACTGATCATCGAGGCGCTGCGGCAGGTACACATCCCACACTACCGGGCGCTCATCCTCCGCAAGACTTACCCGCAGCTTTCGGAGCTCATCGACAAGACCATGCGGTACTACAAGCCGGTATTTCCCAAAGCGAGGTACAACGGCTCGAGTCACTGCTGGACCTTCCCCAGCGGGGCGAAGATCTACTTCGGCAGCCTGAACCACACACAGGACAAGTACAACTATCAGGGCAAAGCGTTCGACTTTATCGGTGTGGATGAGCTGACCCACTTTACCTGGGACGAATACAGCTATGTCATGAGCCGCAACCGCCCTTCCGGCCCCGGCACCCGGGTCTATATCCGGGCCACGGCCAACCCCGGCGGCGTGGGGCATGGCTGGGTGAAGGCACGGTTTATCAGTCCGGCACCTGCCGGGACGCGGATGGTGCAGCTGGTGAAGGTGAAAGCGCCGGATGGGGAGGAGATCACCCGGCGGCGCACCCGCATTTTTATCCCGTCCACCGTCTTTGACAACCCGGCGCTGCTGGAAAATGACCCGGGCTACATCGGCACACTGGCCTCGCTGCCGGAGGCCGAAAAGCAGGCGCTGCTCTACGGAAACTGGGACAGCTTTTCGGGGCAGGTATTCACCGAGTGGCGGAACGACCCGAACCATTACAAGGACCAGCGCTGGACCCACGTCATCGAACCGTTTCCCATCCCGGAACACTGGAAGATATGGCGGGGATACGACTTCGGTTTCTCGAAGCCGTTTTCTGTGGGGTGGTATGCAGCGGACGAGCGCGGGCGGCTCTACCGTATCAAGGAGCTTTACGGTTGCACCGGCACACCCAACGAGGGCCTGAGAAAGGACCCGATGGAACAGGCACGGATGATCCGGGAGGCAGAGGAAAATGACCCGCTGCTGAAAGGCCGGGTCATCCTGGGCGTGGCCGACCCGGCCATCTTCGACGAGAGCCGGGGCGAGAGCATCGCGGACATGCAGGAGAAAAGTCCGAACTTCCTGCACTGGATGCCCGGCGACCACACCCGTCTGGCGGGAAAGATGCAGTTTCACTACCGGCTGGCTTTCGGCGAAGACGGCAGGCCGATGCTGCAGGTCTTCAACACCTGCAAGCACTTCATCCGCACCATCCCGAACCTCGTCTATGACGAGAGCAATGTGGAGGACATCGATACCACGCAGGAGGACCACATCTACGACGAGTGCCGGTATGTGCTGATGGAAAACCCCATCAGCGCCGCAAAGCACACCCAGCCGCCGCCCATGCTGGACGACCCGCTGGATATGGATCCGAGGAAGGACAAGACGAGGTTTATGAGGATTTGAACAGGAACGCGGAAAGGAAAATGGGATGGAATTTGGTAAAAAAGAGCTTGACCTGACAGCAGATGAAAGCCCCGGCGGCGAGAGTCTGGCCGGGGTGCTGGATGGTGAACCGGCGATCGGCGAGAAGGAGATCAGCGAGGCGATGGCCATCCTCGAAAAGTACAAGTCGGCCAAAGCCAGTCTCGACAAGCGGATCATTGACAACGAGGAATGGTACAAGCTGGGCCACTGGAAGCAGTATGGAAACCGGGTGATGGAGGGCAAGCGCTCTCCCAGTACGGGGTGGCTGTTCAACTCCATCGCCAACAAACACGCCGACGCCATGGACAACTACCCGGAGCCGAACGTGCTGCCGAGGGCGCAGGACGACGAGGAGACGGCGAGGCTCCTCTCCGACATTCTGCCGGTGGTGCTGGAACAGGCGGACTACGAGAGCGTGTACAGCGACACCTGGTGGCGTAAGCTCAAACAGGGTACCGGCGTCAAGGGCATTTTCTGGGACCCGGCGCTGCGGGAGGGCCTTGGGGACATCGCCATCCGGAGTATGGACCTTCTGATGCTCTACTGGGAGCCGGGCGTGGAGGACATCCAGGACTCGGCCAACTTCTTCTCGCTGGCGCTGGCCGACAACGACCGTCTGGCGGCCCGGTGGCCTCAGCTCGAGGGCAAGGAGGGCAGCAGCGGCATCACCGTGGGGCAGTACGTCAGTGACCAGAACATCGACACCAGCGAAAAGAGCGTGGTGGTGGACTGGTACTACAAGCGGGAGAAGCCCGGCGGCCAGACCGTGGTGCATTACTGCAAGTTCTGCAACGGCGTGGTGCTCTACTCCAGTGAGAACGACCCGCAGATGGCCGAGACCGGTTTCTATGACCACGGAAAATATCCCTTCGTGTTCGACCCGCTCTTTGTGGAAGAGAACAGCCCGGCGGGCTTCGGATACATCGACGTGATGAAGGACACGCAGGACGCCATCGACCGGATGACGCAGGCCATGGACGAGAACACGCTGGCGGCGGCCAAGAAGCGATACCTTATCTCGGACACGGCGGGCGTGAACGAAGACGAGCTGCTGGACACGGCAAAAGACGTGGTACATCTGGTGGGCCGTCTGGATGAGCGGGGCTTCATGGAGCTGGAGACCGCTCCGCTGCCCTCCAACACCATCGCTTACCAGCAGAACCGCGTGGCCGAGCTGAAGGAGATCAGCGGAAACCGGGACGTGAACCAGGGCGGCGCGACCAGCGGTCTGACCGCTGCCTCGGCCATCGCAGCATTACAGGAAGCAGGCTCGAAACTGAGCCGGGACATGCTGAAGAGCTCTTACCGCTCCTTTGCAAAAGAATGCTACTTCATCATCGACCTGATGCGGCAGTTCTACGACGAGAGCCGCGTCTACCGGATCACCGGCCAGCAGGGCGGCACGGAGTACCGGGAGTTCTCGGGACAGATGCTGCGGCCGCAGCCGGTGGAGAGCGTGGGCGGCGTGGAGCTGGGCGCCCATGAGCCGGTGTTCGACATCACGGTGAGCGCGGCCAAGAAGAGCACCTTCAGCCGCCTCTCCCAGAACGAGACGGCGAAGGAGTGCTACCAGCTGGGGTTCTTTGCCCCGGCCAACGCGGACGCCGCACTGGCGTGTCTGGACATGATGGACTTCGAGGGCATCGAGAAGGTGCGCCAGAGGGTGGCCCAGAACGGCACCCTGTACCAGCAGCTGCAGCAGGCCATGGCGCAGATCCAGCAGATGGCGGCTGTCATCGACCAGCAGAACGGCTCAAACCTGAGCGAACAGGCCGGTGCTGCAGCCGCTGCCATGACCGGCGGCGGGGGCGGAGGAAGCGCCAGCGCAAAAACGGTGACCAACTCTCTGGGCGGACAGGTGGGCGGCGGAACGAACCCGCTGGCCACGAAAGCTGCCGAGAGGGCGATGAACATCAACAACCCGAATAAGTGAGGAGGTTCTACATGATCAAAATTATTTATGTGGCAGACCCGGAGGGCGGGAAGCTGACGATGAGGGCCGAGGGCCACGCGGGGTATGCCCCGGCGGGACAGGACATCGTATGTGCTGCGGTGAGCTGCCTGATGCAGACGCTGGCGTACAGCGCTGTGGAGGACGAACACACCTCGAGCTGCATCTATCAGGGCAAGGAAGGCCCGGTGTTGAATGTGGAGGCGGGCGACAGCGTCCTCATGCGGGACAAGTTCGAGCTTGTGGCCGACGGTCTGGACCTGCTGGCCGAACAGTACCCGGATAATGTGAACTTCAAGAAAAGATGCAAGTGCAGCCCGGCGGTGGACTTGCAGCTGTTTGCGGAGGGCGGTGACGGTGCAGCGGCTGCTGGCGGCGATGGTGCCGCCCCTGCGGCGGAAGAAAAGGCTGTGTCTGCCCCCGCCCAGAGCAAGGGCCGGGAGGCTGCTGCCGCTGAGGTGGATGAGATGCTGAGTCCGGCGGAAGAGCCGGACGCGGAGCAAGATGCTGCTGAAGGCGAGGAACAGGACGGTGCGGCAGACAAGAGCGGCACCGACCCGGAGGCACACCGGAAAGCGTTTGGCGAACTGATGCGGGGCGAGTACAACCGGGAGTTTGGCGAGATGATCGTGCAGGCCACCCAGAAAGCCTACGACAGCATCCTGAACGAGCAGGGGCCGGTGGGGCGTATCCTGAACGCTTTGGGCCAGAAGTACGGCACTACTCCCGGCGACTACGAGGCACTGGCCGCTGCGGTGGAGGGCGGCGTCGTGAAGGACGACGCCTACTACGAAGACATGGCCATGAAGAAGGGCATCAGCGTCCAGCTGGCCAAGGAGATGGACGCGCTGGAAAGCGAGAACGCCAAGCACCGTGCCGCCGAGCAGCAGCGGGCGGAAGCCGCCAAGATGGAAGCCATCCAGCAGGAGTGGGACGCCGCCGTGGAGCGCATCCGGGCCGAAGACCCGGACTTCGACATCAAGACGGCGCTGGCCGACCCGGACTTTGCCCAGATGCTCAAGCTGGGCGTGAAGATGGAGGACGCTTACAAGGCCCGCTATTTCGACGACATCATGGCCCGGCGCACCACCCAGACGGCCAAGACCGTAGAGAAGGGCGTGGAAGCCCGTATCCGCCAGCGGGGCGCACGGCCCAGCGAGAACGGCACGAACCCCGGCGGCGCGGCGGTGCTGAAGACCGACGTCTCCAAGCTGACGCCTGCCCAGTGCGAAGAGCTGGAACGCCGGGCCATGCGGGGGCAGATCATCACTTTTTAACCGGAAGCTGCCGCTGCCCGGAAGAAAACCTCTCAGCTTTGCAGTCCGCCTGACGGCGGCGCTGCAAAGCAGCTCTCCTAGAAAGGAGAGCCTTTCTCAAAGGAAATGGCGGCTCTCAATAAAGCAAGACACGAAAGGAGAACACAAATGAAAATCCACATGAATCTGCAGCTGTTTGCACAGCCTGCAAACCACACCGGTGCGACTGGCATGAGCGCCGAAATGAAGACCTACTACGAGAAGCGTCTGCTGGACCAGGCAGAGCCGCTGCTGGTGCATGACCAGTTTGGCGACAAGTATCCCATCCCGGCCAACAACGGCAAGACCATCGAGTTCCGCAAGTACGAGAGCCTGCCCAAGGCCACCGAGCCGCTGACCGAGGGCGTGACCCCCAATGCTCAGGCCCTGACCGTCACCCCCATGACCGCCACCGTGAAGCAGTACGGCGGCTGGGCAGCCATCACCGACGTGCTGCAGCTGACTGCCATCGACAACAACATCACTCAGGCGACCAAGGTGCTGGCATCCCAGGCGGGCCGTACGCTGGACACCGTGACCCGCGAGGTGCTGGCAGGCGGCACCAACGTCATCTACGCGCCGGCGGGCGACACCGCCGTGACCAGCCGCGCCAATCTGACCACCGCCAGTGTGCTGACGCCTGACCTCATCGACCAGGCGGCCACTGCCCTGAAAGCCCAGAATGCCGACGCCATCGGCGAGAGTTACGTTGCTATCGTCCACCCCTATGTGGCCTATGATCTGCGCCGCAACCCGGAGTGGATCGACGTCCACAAGTATGCTGCCCCTGAGAACATCTACAACGGTGAGATCGGCAAGCTGGCCGGTGTGCGCTTCATCGAGACCAGCGAGGCGAAGATCTGGACCGGCAGCGGCTGCCCGAGTGGTCTGGCCGTGTTTGGCACTCTGGTGCTGGCAGCTCATGCCTACGCTGTGACCGAGGTGGAGGGCGGCGGCCTGCAGCACATCGTCAAGCAGCTGGGTGCGGGCGAAGACCCGCTGAACCAGCGCGCATCCGTGGGCTGGAAGGCCATCAAGACTGCGGAACGTCTGTGTGAGCAGTACATGGTCCGCATCGAGAGCATCAGCCCGAAGTACAGCGCGAAGGCGAAGGCAAACTAAGGAGGAAATACTATGGCTACGAAGAAAGAACCTGCGGCCCAGGCCGTGGAGAACGCGGTGGAGACTGTGGAGAAGATCGAAGCAAAGGCCGAAGAGAAGGACGACGGCATGGTGACTATCCATCTGTTCAAGGATGACGACCGCTATTCGGCACCGGTGTTCGTGGGCGTCAACGGCGACAGCTACCTCATCCAGCGTGGCATGGACGTGAAGGTGCCGAAGGCTGTGGCCGAGGTGCTGGAACACAGCATCAAACAGGACGCCGAAGCGGCCCGGAAGAGTCAGGCCATGCAGGCGGCGGCCGGAACCCAGATGATGACCATTTGATATTTCCCCCGGTACAGCTTGCAGGCGCTTGCTGCGCCGGGGGATTTTGTTTTGGAGGTTTTTTATGACAGCAGGCGAAGCGATAAAGATGGCTGATGAGCTGAGGCCGAACAATCATTTTGAGAACCGGTTGAAGCAGCTATGGCTGCGGCAGGCAGACAGCGGGATGCGCCGGAACATCGTGGAGCGCAGCCAGACCGGCGGCGACTTTGAGGACAAGGGCGCGGATATTCTGTGGAACGACGGGCTGGAATATGACACCCCGCTGCTGGCCTGCTGTGCGGCAGAAGCACTTTATCCGCACTGGCTGGCTGCGCAGATGGACCTGGCACTGGGCGAGACGGCCCGGGCGGCGAATGAGCTGCAGCTCTACACGAGTTATGTGCAGGAGTTTGCGGTGTGGGTGAGGCGGAACTATATGCCGGCAGGCGGCGGGAGGCTGATGACGTGACGAACCTGAACCAGATAAACAGCCAGCGGCAGCTGCTGCGGGTATTCGGTGGGCTGAATGAGGGATATGCGTGCAGCGAGGCAGAGCTGAGCGAAGAGAAAAACTTTTCTTCACGAGGATACCCGGCACTCGAGACCCGCAAGCCCCGGCGGAAGGTGCGGGAAGCAGCCGGGATGAACGGGATGTACCATCTGAACGGCCTTGTGACCGTGGAAGGCACGACCCTGCGGTATGCCCCGGATGACGGCAACGCCACTGTGGAGCTGAAGGACGCTCTAACCAACGACGAGAAGAGACTGGTGGGCATGGGGACCAAGGTGCTCATCTGGCCGGACAAGATGTCCTTTGACACTGCGAGCGGAACGCTGAGTGCGCTGGGGTCCAGCTGGCAGCAGGGCGGAGTGAGTCTGACCGTGACCCCCTGCGATGCTGCCGGTGTAGTGTACACGCCGAATCTGTTCGGTGCGACCGAACCGGAAAGCCCGGAGAACGGCGATGTCTGGCTCAAACAGGCCGAAGACGCCCCGTGGAGCTACCGCGACGCCCTGAAGCTCTACAGCACAGCGGGCGGCTGGCAGAACATTCTGCTGAACTACTGCCGCGTGACCTGCAAGGGGCTGGGCGAAGCTTTCAAAGCCGGGGACACTGTGACGCTGACGGGCATCCCGTCTGTGGTGAAGAATGCTTACTCTTCTGATTTCAGCGGGGACGTAGTGGTGGACGACGTAGCCGGAGACTCGGTCATCCTCTCCATCGCGCCGGACATCGAGAGCGTTTTGTACTACGGCACCTGCGTGGTGACAGGCCAGAGCGTGGTGTGGACGGCCATGGACGGCAAGACCACCCAGACCTTCGACGGGCCTTTCCCGGACGTGACGGCCCAGCGGCGGGTGCCGGATCTCGACTGGCTGACGGAGCACAACAACCGTGTATGGGGCTGCTCGAGCACCGAGAATGTCATCTATGCCTGCAAGCTGGGCGACGCCACCAACTGGTTCTCCTACCGGGGAACGGCAGCGGACAGCTACGCCGTGACTGTGGGCAGCGACGGGGCCTTTACCGGTGCGGCTACCTGCATGGGATACGTGCTTTTCTTCAAGGAAAACGGTCTGCACAAGCTGTACGGCACCAAGCCCAGCGACTACCAGATGAGCAGCATCCAGTGTTCGGGCGTGGCCAAAGGTGCGCACCAGAGTCTCTGCGTCATCAACGAGACGCTGTACTACCTCTCGATGGACGGCGTCATGGCGTGGGACGGCAGTCTACCCACCAAGGTGTCGGCCTCGCTGGACGAAGAACGCCTCAGCCATGTGACGAGAGCCGCCGCCGGCGGGCTGGTGGGCCGGTACTATCTGCACACCGAAAGCTCCGGCGGGCAGCGGCTGCTGGTATACGACACTGAGAAAGGGCTTTGGCACGAGGAAGACGCCACCGGCTGGGCCATGTGCAGCACCGGGCGACAGCTCTATCTCTGGGACAAAGAGGCCATCTGGGCCGCAGACGGAAGCCGGGAGGCCAGCGGTGAAGAGGACACGGTGGAATACGAGGCTGTGACCGGTGACATCGGAATCGGGAGCCCGGACGACAAGTATTGCAGCCGGGTGACGGTGCGGCTGGACGCGATGGAGCGGACCGTGGTGACGCTCTGGGCCAGCTTCGACGGCGGCGAGTGGCAGGAGATGGGCCGGGTGGACACCGCAGGGAAGCGTGTGAGAGTGAACCTGCCCTTCGTCCCGACCCGTCACGACACCATGCGGCTGCGCCTGACCGGAAAAGGGCAGATCGCAGTGAGGAGCATCGCCATGACGCTGAGCAGCAGCGAGGGCGGAAGAGTGAACGGAGGTGTACCGAGACGTGGCTAGTATCGTAGGGCTTTCGAAGATCTCCATGCCGAGGCTGGAGGGACTGGATACGGCCAGCGCCCGGGAGCTGAGGAATTATCTGTACCAGATGCAGGAGCAGCTGGAATATATTTTGAGCAACCTTGACACCGAGAATCTCTCGGGGAACTTACAGGAGAAGCTGAAATGAGTAATTTGAGCAATGCAAGAGCGCAGCTGGAGGAGTGGGAGGCGAAGAAGCCGGAAGACTACACCAGCAAATACAAAGACAGGATAGATGGCGTGATGGGTCAGCTGGACGGGATGAAGGATTTCAGCTATGACCCCACCCGGGATGCGGCCTACGAGCAGTACAAGAACAGCTACACCCGACAGGCAAAGCTGGCCAACGAGAACGCGCAGGCCAACGCCAGCGCCATCTCGGGCGGGTACGGCTCGAGCTATGGCACGCAGGCGGGCCAGAGCGCCTACCAGAACGCCATGGCGGGCTTGAGCAATGCCACGAACGGGCTGTACAGTCAGGCACTGAACCAGTACACCCAGAAAAAGAGCGACCTGCAGAGCCAGCTGAGCGGATACCAGCAAGCCGAGGCGCAGGACTACGAGAAGTACCAGACCAACTACCAGAACTGGGAGAACCAGCGCAACTACTATCAGAGCGTGTACAATCAGGCGGCTAGCGAAAGCCAGGCAAAGAAGAGCCGGAGTACGGGCATCTTTGGGACGATCCTGAGCGTTGCCGCAAGCCTGCTGCCGCTTCTGCTGTGAAAATAAAGCGCCCGGCTCGGAAGGGCAACGGCGACGACCGCCGCCAGTGGCGGAAACAGGGAGGAGCTGTTGGGGCCGCGGCCAGCAGGATGCAAGCGGCAGCGCAGCAGACGCTGGGAGCCGCAACCCGGACAGCCAAGATGAAACAGAATTAAAAATGCCCAGCCCGAAGGGGCTGAGCTATCAAGAATTATGCAAGATGGAGCTTTTCCTTCAAGGCGTCCTGAAGAACGCCGGAGAAGTTGATGTGTGCGGCCTCGGCTGCATCATTGAGCCAAGCGGGGACGGAGAGGGTCTTTTTAACAGGGCGGAACTGCTTTTGGTAAGCAGCCATATCAAAGGGGACCATGACCACAAAGTCTCCGGCCTCCACCGGAAGAGAGGAAGGAACGGAAGGAGTGGGGCAGACAGCGCACTCTTCCAGCATCAGGCCGATGGCATCCTGTGCCATCCGCACAGCCTCATCCATCGTATCGCCCTGCGTAAAGCAGCCCTCGATGTCGGGGACGGTGACAGAATAACCCGTTTCTTCGGGGTGGAACACCGCGGGATAGAAAACAGCGTTCATAGAAATGCCTCCTTATTTCTTCAGACCGGCCAGTTTGAGGATATTTTTCTCTGTGCCGGGTTTGAGGTCTTTGGCGTGGAAAGGGACGATAGTGGTCTTGCCGGTGGTGGGGTTGTGGTATTTGCGATGAGAACCGTTGGAGCTGACGAACACGAAACCGTTCTGTTCGAGCAGGCGAACGATTTCTTTGGGGGTCATTGGCATGAAGATGCACCTCCGAATCTGTAATTATAATATATACGTATTTTACGTATTTGTCAAGAGAGGAGTTAAAGATGGGCGTATTCAAGAGATACAAGAACGCGCAAGCGGCGCAGAAGGACGCGGAGAACGCGATGCCGGGGGCGTACCAGAGCAACTACACCGACCGGATCAACGAGGCGCTGGACAGCATGGGCGCAGCCAGCAATGCAGGCTATGACGTAGGCACGGACAGCGAACTCTACCGGCAGCACCGCGCAGGGGTACAGGCGAACGCCAGAGCGGCGGCTGAGAACGCCGCTGCGGGCGCTGCCGCGCTGAGCGGCGGGTACGGCTCGAGCTACGCAAACAGTGTGGCTCAGCAGGGCTACCAGCAGGCCATGGCGAACGTGGACAGCGGGCTGGCCGGGCTGCGGGACAAGGCCCTGACTCTGTACCAGCTGAAGCAGAACGGCCTCTCGGGACTGCTGAGTGCGCTGCAGAATCAGGACAACCTCGAGGCGGCGGAGCATCAGGGGGCCGTGGCCAACGCGCAGGACTGGCGGGACTACAAGAAGAGCCGGGCAGATCAGGCGGCGCAGGAGAAGAGCGATTTCCTCTCGAACCTGTGGGAGATGGCGAAGAGTGTGGGCAGAGCCGGTCTGACGGCCTACGACACCTACAAGGGCTACACCCAGCAGCAGTGGGAGAACGAGTTTGCCCGGGAACAGTGGGAGTACAACAAAGAGCGCACCGGCCAGAGCGATGCACTGAATGCCTACGAGCAGGCGTTCAACCTGTACCAGCAGGGAGCGGGCGATGCCGCGAACGCCGTGCTGGGCCGGTATGGTCTGGATACCGGAATCTTCGACAATTACAGCGGCGCACCCATCACCCGCGCAGACAAGGCGGGTGCGCTCACGACCGCAGCCGGGCTGGCAGGCGGCGGCAGCGACGAGGCTGCACGGGCGGTGCTGGAACTGTACGGCCTGGATCCGAACTCTGTGGGGAATTACAGGACGATCGCAGGACGGCAGCTTGCAACGGCGCTGGCAACAAAGAGCGCAGGCAGCTCGGGCAGCTCTTCGGGCAGAAGGAGCAGCAGAACGAAAAGCAGCGGGAGCAGCTGGACGAACAGTCAGCTGCAAAGTATGGCAAAGACATTTTCTTCTATGAAGGGAAATGAGCCGCTGTACGATTTTTACAAGAAGACCTTAACGGATAATGGGTGGCTCAATGCAGATACTGCGAACGACCAGAGTGCAAGCCAGAGCGGCGGCGTAGATATGGCGGCAATGCTGGCAAAGAACTATGCGAAAAAAGGTTATAGCGCGTGGGCTATCATGAACAATATGAGCCAGAACGGGTACAGCGATGAAGAAATCGCAAGAGCGCTTGAGAAGGCGGGGGTGAAGGGCTGATGGCGTGGACAGCAGAAAAAGTTAAGGCGATGAGAGAAAGCAACCCGTCGAAGGCGGCAGAAAGCTCTGGGTGGACGGCGGAAAAGGTGAGAGCTATCCGCACCAAGACGCCGAATCCGTCCACTGCATCGAGCACAGTGCCGCCCAAAAGCAACATCTATGCAGATGCCTTGCAGCAGTACACCGAGCGGCACGCCAGCGACATGGGGGAGGTGGATGCGAGGAACGAGCCCTCTCAGGCGCGCAGCGGGCGGAAAGAAAACCTCTCACCGTTCCCGTCGGCTGACGCCGCGCGAGAACGGAGCTCCCCTATCAGGGGAGCCCGTCTTAAAGGAAGCCCCACTGAAAAGGCGCTGGACATGGGGCGGAAGTGGGGCGTACCGGCGAAGAGCGGGAACGTGCTGGAGAACGTGGACGGCGGGGCGACGGCCTACGGCACCGGCCCGGCGCAGGAGCTGAGAGCCAGCTTTGCCAAGGACAGCGTACCGGACGAGTTTGACCGCATCAACCAGTGGCTGGACACCGGGGACAACAAGAATCTGGCCGACGCGGTGCGCCGGGTGGATAACACCCACGGCGCGTACACGGACGCCGACCTGATCGAGAAGGGCGGCTGGACACAGGCGCAGATCGACGAGGCCCGAAAGATGAACGCTGCGCTGGACGCCATCCCTGCATGGCAGCGGGGCGTGCGCCGGACGGCGAACACCATCGGCGGCATCACGGACACGGTGGCAGCTGCCCCGGTGCTGGGCGCGGAGTACGGCGTGCAGGCGGGCAAGAACATCGCGGCCACCATGGAAAACTGGGAGAAGGTACGGCAGGAGATCAAGGGCGACGAGCACGCCCAGAGCCTGTTTGACCTTTTGACCGACGTGGACATGGACTATAACCCCACCTGGCCGGAGAGCCGGAACCGGGAGCTGATCTCGATGGGGTACAACTCCAAGGAGATCCGGGAGATGCGCCAGAAGCTGGCGGGGTTGGAAGTGAGCGACGGCATCGACAAGAACCAGAGCGTGGGCTACCAGCTCTACGACCGCGGGCAGCAGCTGACGGCTGCGGCCCAGAGCGGCCTGAGCCCGGCGCAGAAGGCCGTGACGGGAGCTGTGACCAGCGCGGCGGAGAATCTGGCCATTGCGGCAGGCGGCGACGGCGTTGCGTGGATCCTGCCTATGCTGAGCGCCCAGGGCGCGGCGGAGGCCATGGGCCAGAGCGCGGAGAAGGGCGAGAGCGCGGGTAAGGCATTGGGCGGCGGCCTCGCCAAGTTCGGCGCAGGATGGGCCATCAACTCGGTGGGCGCGGCAGACCTTGCAAAGACCATGGGCTCGGACTACGCGAAGGACACACTGGCGGGGCAGATCGCAGACTGGGTGCAGGGGCTGGCGGGCAGCTCGGAGCTGGCGAAGCACTATCCGGCGGTGGCTGCGGCCATCTCGGGAGGCATCGACAACTCGATGCAGGCCTTTGCGGAGACCTATGCGGACATGGCCATCGACGCTGCGCTGGGGGACAGCGAGGCAGCGAAGAACCTCTTCAACAAAGACACCTTCCTCACCGCGCTGGAAAGCGGACTTTCCGGCGGTGCATCCGGCGCGCTGGGCGGCGCAATCGGCACGGGACTGCGAGGCATGAGCGAGGGACTGAGCCGGACGACGGAGCGTTACGACCGGACGGACCGGATGAAGCGGGCTGCCGCCCAGCAGAAGGAGTGGGAGGCCCGGACGGCGGAGCCCTCTCAGTCGGCTTCGCCGACAGCTCCCCCAGAGGGGCGAGCCACTGGCGTGCCGGGCAGCTCTGAGCTGGACGCTGGAAGTGCTGCAGGGCGTGAGATGGCGGGCCTTGCGACAGAGGGAAGCGGCAGTGGACCTGCGCAGCAGACACTGGGAGCCGCAACCCGGGAGCAAAGCGCCTTTCCTAAAGGAAACTCCACTGAAAGTATGCAGCGGGCGGATGCGCCGCAGGCGCAGACGGAAGGAGTAAACAGCAGCGTAAACGAGGCTGCTGCGCAGTCGGAAAACCCGGCGGTGCGGCAGTTTGCCGAAGTGGCGGCGAACGACAGCCTGACGGGCAAGACCATCGGGCTGTTTACACCGAACGCCGAGAACCGGGGAAACCGTGCGGCCTTTGAGCAGGCTTACGGCGTGACGCTGCCCGACACTGCGGGCGCGACCCGCCGAATGCTGCGGGAGATCGCCGCACAGCAGAAGGCGAAAAGCGAAGCGGTGCCTGCCGTACAGAGTGCAGAGCTGCCCAGCGAAGCTGCGAGTGCGCCGCAGACAGTACAGGATGCTCCCGCAGAAACCGCCGACGCCATGCCGGAAACGGCTGCGCCGGACAACGTGCGTGAAGCGACTGCCGCTGTAGGTGAAACCGACAGCTACGAGAACGCCCCGCTGCGGGAGACTCTGGGACTCCGGCCGGAAGCGCCGAAGACCCAGCGGGAGGCCGAGGTGCAGCGGGCGCTGGAAGGCTGGCGGGTGACGGACAAGGCCGCCGAGACCATCAGCAAAAATATGCCGGACAGGGTGGACGCTGACCGGTACGCGGCCGCAGCGTCGCCGCTGTACCGGCTGGGCCGGAGCGGTGCAGACACCTTTGCGCAGGCGCTGGAGCTGGCGGGCAGCATGAGCGGCACGGCGGCGGACATCAATTATATCCTGAGCACCGACGCCGGGCGGACGGCCCTCGAGATCGCCTACACCCAGGGCAAGGGCGAACGGATGCTCTACGCCGAAAAGATGACCGAACTGGGCGGCGCACTTGGCAGCGAGAGCACCAGCGGCAGGGGCAAGGTATACGACAAGGGTACGATGCGGCCAGAGAGCGACCCGGCCAGACAGATCATCAGCCTGAACGCAGCGGCCACCGGCACGGATGCTGTGCTGAGGGATGTGCTGCAGAACGACCGGAGCATCAAGGCCTATGTGGACACCGAGACGGCCCGAATCTTCTTCGGAGACAACGCGCAGGACATCTTCGGCACGGTGCTGCACGAGGACTACCACTGGTACAACGCACTGGATGCCGAGGGCGCAAGGACTTTGCAGGAGCACGCGCTGGAATATCTGGCGAAGAGCAGCGGCTACGAAAGCCTCGACGAGATGATACGGGCAAAGCTCGAGGACTACAGCGCCCAGAGTCTGACCTACGAGCAGGCAGCGGAGGAACTGGTGGCCGACGCATGGCGGGGCATCTTTGACAGCGAGGAGAGCTTCAAGCGCTGGGTGACGTTCCAGCGCGGGCAGGCAGAGAAGAACGCAGGCAAGAGCGGCGCCATCCACAAGGTGATGGAGCAGGTGCGGCAGATGCTGGATGGGCTCATCAGCCGGGCAAAGGAAGTGCTGACCATCGACCCGGACAACCGCGCCGCCCTGAAAGCGAAGCGCCTGGCCGAGACCGAAAAGCACACTTTGCAGGACGAGTATTTCGCCCATGCAGAAAAGGCCATGGACAACCTGCGAACGGCAAAAGAAAACGCCGCAGCCCTCAAAACCGAGAGCGCGGCGGGAAAGCAGGGGGTTCGGTTTTCGATTTTGAAGGATAAAACTGGAGAGTCTTATATCAAAATCGACGAAGATATTTTGAAAGATGTTCCACAGGAAGAGTGGAAGTCTACGGTCAAGCAGGCCATCAAGGAGCGTTTCCCGAACGGCTTTGAGCGGAACGGCTGGACGATTCTGAACCATAAAGACGGGCGAAATGAATTTGTCTGGTCGAAATCGACCAAAGCGCTTCAGTGGGAAAATGCCGAAGCTTATGCAGACAAGATGCGGATGGCAGCCAATCTGGACGAGATCATCCGGACGGCAGACGAAGTATACCGTGAGCCTGCGAACCACAAGAATGCGGAAGCGTTCAACCGGGGAAAAATCAAGATCCAAGTCGGGCAGAATGTCTATGAGGCGGATGTGCTGACGGCCATCAAAACGGACCAGCGGGAGATATTCTATGATATTGTGGACATTAAGCCCATAAAAATAGAGACCTCCGGCAAAGCCCACATAGAATCCGAAGATTCGAGGAGCAACGGGCCGGAGGTCTCGGTAGAAGCCTCCGGTGGTACCCACGTAGAATCCGAAGATTCAAGGAGTAGATTGCCGGAGGCCTCTAAGCAAAGTATAGCACAAACCTCCGACGAAAGCAAGAGAACCGACGAGCCTGTGAAGAAAACGGTGAGGTTCCAGCTAAGCGCTCCGGTGGAAGTAGGCAAAACCAAGGAACTGGTGGCTGTACATAATCTAACAGAAGAGAATCTGAAGGAGGCACTGGAACTGGGAGGTATGCCGTCGCCTTCTATCGCGGTGGTGAAGGCACAGAACGGCCACAGTAAGTATGGTCCCATCTCACTGGTGTTTGGCCCGGATGCCATTGACCCGCAGGCCAACCGGGCAAACCGGGTGTATGGCTCCGACGCCTGGACACCGACAAGGCCGAACGTGGAGTATAAGGTAAATGCGGACAAGGCCATGAAGCTGAACACTGAGCTGTCCCAGTTGAGCCGCCAGACGGCCAAGGGGGCTTTTGCCCGGGGCAGTGTGCTGACCGGCACGCTGGACATGGAAGCATCCAGCCAGAGCCCGAAGCAGCTGGCGGGGAGCCTAGCCCAGAACGATGCCGTCAAGGCGGCGTATCTGGCTGACAAGGGCGAGGACATCCGGGTGGTGACAAAGCCGGAGGTGCGCTTTACCGAGAGCCAGAAGAAGCGGTATGAGAAGATCATGGAGGCCATTGGCGGGGAGAGCGTGCTGCGGGACATCGTGGAGACGGACGTTGTGAATGGGAACCATGACCGAGCCAACGCGGTGCTGAATGAGGTACGGCAGGCAGAAACGGCCTGGGCCATGGAAGAACTGGGATGGAGCGAGGAAAAGGCACAGGCCAAAGCGGCCCGGCTGATCGCGCCCATGCTGCGCTCCCGGCTGGAAAACGCATACGAGTATGTGACGACCAAGGACATTGCAGGCAAGCTGGTGCAGGACACCGATGCCATGCAGCAGGAACTGCATGAAAAGGCACCGGACGCCGAGGTGGCCTCCTGGCTGCTGCCGAAGATGGAGAAGATTCTGGGTGAAAAGGGAATTTACAACGGAAAGGACCCCTACACCAAGCAGGGCAACCGCCGCAGTTTTGCCCAGCTGCACAACCCCTACACGCTGGAAAACCTTGTAGCAGCCATGAACCAGGAGGAAGCTCGGGGAAAAGGCGCGTGGGGACTCTCGGCCAATACCCTGATGAGCACGGCCACAGCGGAGTACAAGAACCTTGATGAGGTACGGGCAGACAAAGGACGCTTGCGGCAGATGCCAGAAGAAGAACGCAAAGCTCTGCTGGAAAAGGCAGATGAGGAAATCGAGCAGGTCATTGCGCGGATACGGCAGGAGACAACTCCTCACGCGGGCAACAGCTTTGAAGAACGGGAAATACTGGGTGACATTCTGCTGCGAGCTGCACAGGGAAGCCAGACAGCCGCAGCGATCGGCAAGGCATTTGCAAAAGAAGGCTACATCATTGGTAAGGACACAGCCCAGATGATACGGCAGCTGTACAAAGATGTGGCCGCTATCCCTACCGGGTATTTTGAGGCTAAACCTCAACGTGCAGTGGGCTTTGATGAGGTAAAGGCAGCTGTCCTGCCGGACAACGCCAGCGAGACGCTGGTGAACAGTCTGAAGGAGCAGGGTGTGCCGGTATATCAGTACAAAGCCGGAGACGATGCCAAGCGCACCGAGATTTTGAACAAGCTGCCGAATGTACGTTTCCAGAAGGCCGAGCAGGCCGACCGGGAGGCCAAGCAGAACCAGCAGCGGCAGGCCAGCCGGGTACTGGCGGAGAAGGCTGCGGCCTTTGATACCCTGAACCAGTTCTTCGGCCTGACGAAGAACACCCGGCTCTCGGACGCTGCTCTCGAGAGCCTTGCCATCCGGTGGACCAAGACCAACGGCAGCCGGGCCGACCGGACGAAGCTGGCAAACGAGACGCGGGCGCTGGTGGAGTATCTGCGCTCGGAGGGCGCGGACATGGCCAAGGCGCAGGGACTGGCCGAGACGCTGGCAGGCGAGGTGCTGGATGAGGCAACCTACCGGAACACGGAGCTGTGGAACGAATACCCCGACCTGCACGACCTGGCCTACACGGTGGACAAGAACGGCAAAGCCAAGGCCGAGCTTGTGAAGCGGTACGGAAGCTGGACAGAGGCGGTGGCCGAGGCCCGGCGCCACGGCGTGAAGCTGCGGCAGGCGGAGGGATACCGGGACGGCAACCCGGCGGAACAGTACGAGGCCATCGTAAACGACACCCGAGCCGTGGGCGGCGTGAAGGAGAGCGCTGCGGCACTCTTCCGCTCGGCGGCACAGGAAGCGGGCGTGGCGGGCGCAGCCAGCATGGAGAGCACGGAATGGCTCGACGTGCTGATGAACGTACACGACACCATCAAGCCCAAGATGATGAGTCGGTTTGCGGACGCTGCCGAATACGAGGACGCCAAGGTGGAGCTGGCAGGCCGGATGATCGGCGACATCATGAGCCACCCGGAGATGACCGACGCCGAGGCGGTGTTCGAGGGCATCCTGAAACACAACCGGGAGGTGGCCGCCATGGCCGCCGGAAGCGAGGAGCGGGCGGCTGAGGTGACGAAGGGGCTGAAGAGCGTGCAGCAGACCCAGCGGAAGGCTTTTGCCGACCGGATGCGGGAAAACAGCCGCAGCCAGAGCGCCGAGGTCAAGAGCATGAGCCGGGCAGAACGACAGCTCAACGAGAATCTGGAAACGCTGGGCGCACAGGTGAGCACAGCAGCGGGTCTCGACGAGAAGATGACCGCTCTGCGGGAAGCCTACGAGCGGGAATGGAAGGCCGAAAAGAACCGGATGAAGCAGGCCCGGCAGGAGATGCTGGACGAGATAAAGCTGGAGCGCCGACAGCTGCGCTCCCAGATCAACGATCTGGCCCGGCAGGTGGCCGGAGAGCAGCGGCGGGCCGACCGGGCGGAGCGTCAGCTGCTGATACAGGAAAACGAGATCATGGAGTGGGAGGCCGAGAACCAGCGCAAGGCGGAAGCGTGGCAGGAAAAGCAGGCCCAGCGGAATGCAATCGCCATTGAAACGGCCCGGCAGCAGCGGGACGAAGACGTGGCCGTGGCCAAGGCACTGGCCGAAAAGCGGGTGCAGAAAGCCCGGGAAGGACGGAAGGCGGACGAACTGAAACGGAGCATCCGGAACAATGCCGCCCAGCTCAACCAGATGGTGCTGCGGCCGAAGCCCGGGAAATATGTACAGAAGAGCCTCATCGTGCAGGCCGCCGAGGTGGCGAAGCTGGCGGACATGACGGTGCTGAACAACAACGCCGTGGCCAAGCTGACCGCCCTGCAGGACAGCATCCGGCGCAGCGGAGAGATGGACGCCGGCATCCACGCCGACTGGGAGAACAGCGGCGTGGAAAACCTCATCCAGATACTGCGGGACGACATGAACGCCAGCAAGCAGGCAAAGCTGGACCGGCTGAACAAGCAGCTGGAAGAAGCCAGGGCTCTGCCGGACGGCGACAAGGCCGAACAGCTGCGGGACCGGCTGCGCCAGCGCATCCGGGAGACGGAGAACCGCACCTATCTGCCCATGACGGTGGACCAGCTGCGGATGCTGAAGGCCATCACGGCCAGCACCCTGCACATGATCCGGACCGAGAACAAGACCCTGAGCCTTGCGAGAGCCGAAGAAGTGGACAGCATGGCCATGAAGGCCGCCCACGAGGTGCTGAACTCTGAGGGCAACGGTTTCGGGGAGAAATTTGAGAAGGCGAAGGGCGCGATGAACCGCTACCAGCTGGACATGCTGGGCGGCACGAGAATGTTCCGGCGTCTGGGCGGCTACACCAAAAACGGCCAGATGGAGAAGCTGGGGCAGATGCTGAACGACGGCCAGCGGCGGCAGACGGAGATCCTGGTAGAAGGCGAAAACCTGTTTGCCAACGTGACCGGCAAGGAACACCTGAAAGAGGTGGAGGCTTTTGCCGGGCCGGGGGCGGAGCTGGTGGACATCGGCCTGAAGGACAGCAAGGGCAATGCCGTGCCGCTGAACCACGCACAGCTGTGCAGCCTGTACATGCTGCTGCGCAACGAGGACAGCCGCCACCACCTGATGACCGGCGGCCTGACCCTGCCGGACGCTGCCCAGTACGCCAAGGGCAACATCGAGAGGGCCTACCAGCGCAGCCAGACCGTGATGCTGGGGACGCTGGTGGACGCCGACGGCGTCCCCATGGCCGACACCATTTTGCAGACGGTACAGGACGCCATGACGGACTACGACCGGGCGTGGTGTGAGGACATGGAGGACTTTTTCGGGCGGTACACCACGAACCTCATCAACGAGACCAGCATGAAGCTGCTGGGCTACAACCGGGCCACCGTGAAGAACTACTACCCCATCGCGGTAGACCGGAGCACGCTGGCGACGGAGATCGAGGGCGTGAAGATGGATGCCACCATCGAAGGCCGGGGCTTTTTGAAGGAGCGCGTGAAGAGCGACAAGCCCATTTTGCTGGAAGAGTGCCAGAACGTGGTAAAGCGGAGCCTGCGGGACACGGCAGCCTATGCGGGCCTTGCAGCCCCCATCCGGGACGTGCAGCGGGTGCTGAACAGCACCGTGGAGACGGCGGAGGGCGTCGGGGTGCTGAAGGACAAGATCATCGGCGAGAAGTGGGGCAGGGAGACGGTAAGCTACATCAATGACCTGCTGACCGACCTGCAGACCAGGCAGCGGCACCGCAGCAGCACCATGAGCCGGGCGCTCGACCGGATGCGGGGCAACTACGCCGGGGCCATCCTGACCATGAACCCGGGCGTGGCCATCGCGCAGGCGGCCAGTCTGCCCACGGCGGGCGCTGTGCTGGGAGCAGACACCATGGCGGCGGTGCTGCCCTTCGTGAAGAACTTCTCGGGCAAGCAGCGGGCCGCGCTGGAAGCGGAGATCCGCCAGCACGGAGACGCCCTGCTGCAATACCGGCTGCGGGGGACGAAGCGGGGCGAGATGAGCTCCATCGGCGCGCACAAAAACCTTGTGGCCAAAGCGTCGGAAGCGATGCCTGCCGTGACCGGCTGGATCACCGGTATGGACGAGATCACGGTGGCGGCGCTGTGGGAGGGCGCGAAGCGGTATGTGGAGCACCACGCAGCGGAGTTCAGCGAGGGCGCCGCGGAGAAGGGCAGTGAAGCCTACTGGGAAGCCGTGAACAAGATGTACCAGCGGGTCATCGAGGAGACCCAGCCCAACTACACCACCATGCAGCGGGCGGGCATCCAGCGCAGCGACAATGAGTTTGTAAAGACGCTGACCATGTTTACCACCCAGCGGTTCCAGAACTACGGCATCCTGGCCGACGCCGTGGGCGACTACAAGGCTCAGAAAGCCCGGTATGCTGCCGACCAGAGCGCCGAGAACAAGGCCGAGGTACAGCGGGCCGGACAGGGCCTGCGCCGGGCGGCGGCAAGCCAGGCGGTGCAGACGGCGGTGTTTGCCCTGATGAAGATCGGCGCGGACTTCCTGCTCCACCGGTGGGACCGGGAACAGGACGAAAACGGAGACGTTACAGCGGCCAGCGTGGGCAAGCGGTTCTTCGACCTGTACACCGAAAGCGCAGCCGGAAACTTTTTGTACGGAGCGGAGATCTACAGCGTTATCTCGAACGCCGCAAGCGGCGCGGACTACGACGTGGTGAGCGCCACCAATATCAGTGCGGTGAACGATCTGTTTGCCGCCTTTACCAAGACCGCCAAGCTGCTGCGGACGGACACCGGCGAGATGAGCGAGGAAGAGCTGGCGGCGCACCACCAGAAGCTGAACAAGGCGGTGCTGAAGGACATCCAGTGCGGCCTTGAGCTGTACGGCGTACCGGCGGCCAACATCCGGAAGGTGATGCAGGCGTTTGAAGGCTACTGGGAGGATGCACAGGCCATCGGCAGAGGCGAAGGGTTCAGCTTTAACTCTGCCCCCTCTTCGGCCACCGGGCAGTACGACCGGCTGTACAACGCCATCCAGAGCGGGGACAGCGAGGAAGCTGCTGCGGCGATGAAGAAGCTGGAGCAGATGGGCAAGACGGACAAGGCCGATAGTGAGCTGACGCGGCGGCTGAAGCAGTATGACGCCGACGTACTGGCGGCGGCCGAGGCCCGGAACGCCGGAAAGACCCGGGCGGAGGAAAAGGCCCGGCAGGCCGTATTCGAGAAGCTGCGGGAGGGGCTGGGCGTCGCCCCCGCGACGGACAGAGCCAAGGGCAAAGCGGACGCGTCCCGGCGGGCGCAGCTCATCGACCTTGTGAACAAGGCGGTGGACGGCAAGGCGGACGAGCTGCTGGCGGGCAGCAAGGACGGCAGCATATACGACGCGCTCCTGGACGAAGTGGAAAATGGCCAGGCAAAGGACGCGCAGGAGGAGCTTGACCGCCTGATGACCGCAGGCAAGGACAAGGGCAGCATCAAGAGCAAGATCACCGAGGCCGTGAAGGAAGAGTATCTGGCCGGAAGCGACGGCGACCGGGAGAGGCTGGAAAAGAAGCTGCTGGCCCTCGAGGATGCAGACGGAAACCCGCTGTACGAGGAAAAGGACTTTGCGCAGTGGGTGAGTGCTGCGGACAAGAAGGCCGAGAAGGCGAAGGACGAGAGAAATTGGTGGGAGGGGGTGAAATAAGATAAGAGCAGACGCTCTGGTAATGAACCAGGGCGCCTGCTCTTTTTGTTTGTATGAATAAGTCCGCAGTAGTTTTGCTGCGGGGGACGTGGTAGGCTTTTTATAGAGTGCTTGCCCTACTGATAGCGGCAGCGGACCGGAAGGAAAACTCTCAGCTTTGCAGTCCGCCTGACGGCGGCACTGCAAAGCAGCTCCCCTAGCGAGGGGAGCCTTTCTCAAAGGAAGGAGCTTCAAAGTGAAAGTAAAAGTAGTGAAGGACCATTTTTGCGGGACAGGCTGGCGGGCGGAGCCGGAGACGCTGTACCTGGGCGGCGTGGGCGCCGTATACGTGGAAAAGCTCGAATTCGAGCTGCCGGAAGAGTGGGACGGGCTGGCCGTGACGCTGCACATCGAGCAGGAGGGCGGGACTGTGCCGCAGCCGATGCTGCTGGATGGAAATAATAACGCTCCGGTGGACGGGCGTTTCACGACGGCGCGGCAGGGCCTCTGGATGCTGATGGCCACGGACGGCGAAGGCCGGCGCGAGATGACCATGCCCGGGAAATATGTGTGCTACCAGACGCTGGAAAACGGCGAGGGAACTGGCGCAGACGGACCGGCGATGCCGCTGCGGTATCAATATTTACAGCTGGTGCTTGAGCAGGAAGCCCGGGCAGCGCTGGAAGCACAGAGAGCCGCCCGATACCGGCAGTGGGTGGCCGACCGATGCGCTGCAAAGGAGCACGCGCTGCTGCTTGAAGCGCTGAGCGGAATGCGTTACTCCGACGCCAGCGCATGGGACATGATAGCGCAGCTGAAGCAGCGCTGGAACAGCCCCCCGCCGGAGCAGGCAGAGCCGGTGGCAGTGGAGAGCATCCGGCTGGACAGCAAAGAGCTGAGCGTAAAAGTGGGAGAGTCCTGCCCCCTGAAAGCCACGGTGCTGCCCGGAAACGCACCTCAGACCGTGGAGTGGATGGCCGAACCGGAAGGCATCGTGCAGCTCCGGGAAAATACTCTGACCGCCGTGAAAGGCGGCACAGCGCTCCTGACGGCCATCGCAGGCGGAAAGCTGGCGCAGCGCAGAGTGCGGTCGGTGGCTGTATCGCTGGAAAAGCTGGTGCTGGACAAACCGTCCGTAAAGCTGAAACAGGGCGAGTCTGTGACTCTGACCGCGACTCTGACGCCGACCAAGTCCACCGTGACAGCGGTGAGCTGGACAACGAACAATGCGGCGCTGGCCGTGATGAAAGACCAGACGACCGCCGTAGAAAACGGAAAGGCCGTGAACACGCTGGCAGCCCTGAAGGACGGCAGATGCATCATTACTGCTGCCGCCGGAGGAAAGAGCGCCGTGTGCAGCGTCACGGTGGAAAAGAATGGACAGAGCGGCGGGGATGAACCTGCCATCGTGATGTATGCGGTATCCAACCGGCTGAACGGGCTGAGCACGAGCCGGGCGGACGCGGTCGTCCAGAGCGGCAAGGCGTACACCGCGGCTCTGACGCTGAACGAGGGATACTGGCTCATATCCATCAAGGTAACGATGGGCGGCGAAGACGTGACAGCCACCGCATGGAACGAGAAAAAGATGACCGTCTCCATCCCCGATGTGACGGGGAACATCGTCATAACGGCAGAGGCGAAGCTCCCGATGCTGAAGGAACTGGCGGTGGGAGCGGTGACAAAACTGGTGGAAAAGGACGGGGCAGCGGCGGAAGAATTCGTGGTCATAGCACAGGACTATGAGAAAGAGCTGAACGGCGAAGGCCGGACGCTCCTTGCCCGGCGGCACGGCATCACCGGAAAAAAATGGAACACGACATGGTGTACGTATGCCGACAGCCTGATTGACGTCTACCTGAACAGCGAATACCTGAAGGACGCCCCACAGGCGCTGAAAGACATTCTGACGGAGACGAAATTTTACTACACGCCCGGCTACTCCGGAAGCGGCAGCAGTTATACAGGAAACCACACGGTGACCACGCTGAGCCGGAAGGTCTTTTTGCCCTCGTGCTATGAGTTCGGATTCGAGTCATACGGATACACTTCGGCCAGCAGCCCGAAATACTACCACCTGGAAGGCTCGACCTTTGCCGATGCAAAGAAGCTTGCTCTGGCGCTGCTGGCGGCGGATGCCGAAACGGCGGGGAGCGTACCGGGCACCTATTTCCATTTCTGCCTCTGGACCCGGACGCCGGTACTGAACGACTACGGCAGCGGCCTGACCGGAAGCGCGCTGAAAGAGTATCTGTACAAGTGCGCTGAAGCGGTGTGGGCGCAGATGCTGACGGCACCGGATAAGCTGAACTGGGGCGGATACAAGGTGAACGAACCGGAAAACATGAGCTGGCCTGACCTTTACAGGTGCTGGACGCACCCCTGTTTTACACTGCCGGGAAATACCGTTATCGACGCAAAGGGAAATATCGTGGAGGTGAGAGAAGAATGAACACGGATAATGCACTGGACGCCCTGACGGCGCGGATGCTGGAAGCCGTAAAGAACACCCGCGAAAGCGCGGACTCCGCTGCAGCCAGCGCCCAGCAGGCGCAGAAGATGGCGGAGGGAGAGATGCAGGGAACATCGCTGACTGGCACAGAGAAAAAGCTGCTGGTGCAGATATTGCAGCGAGCGGCGAACAAGAACAGCGAGATACAGCCCGCGGTGGATGAGCTGAAAAAGCTCTGGAAGGAGAGCTCCTGATGATAGAACGCAATATCTCCCTCGCCTCGACAGGTTCGGCGCGGACATCGGGCTGTGACAACCAGCTGCGTCTGGGCTACAGCAGGAACCGGGGGATATACCGGCTGAACATCACCCAGACCGGCGAGTGGGAGGGAATGACCATCCGGGCGCTGTGGCACACAGAGCGGGGAATGCTGTTTTCGTCGCTCGTGGAGGACGGAAAAATAGAAGTACCCGCCATCGTGACCTCTACACCCGGGTGCGGCAGGCTCGTCTTTGAGGGAAGCGACGGAACCCGCACCCTGACCAGCGCGGACATCAAGTACAGCGTAGCCATGAACAGCGGCACGATAGGGGACATCCCCGAACCGCCGGTGCCTGCATGGCAACAGCTGGTAGCCCTCGTGGAGCAGGCAAAGGACGAGGCGTGGCAGGCCGGAGAGGACGCCAGACAGAGCGCCGCAAAGGCCAATGAAGCATATGAAAACACCCTCGGCGCAAAAGACTCGGCTGTAACGGAGATACGCAAAGCCGAGACGGATGCACTGAACAATGTGGAGGCATCAGCCGGCCCGGCGGCGTCTGCGGCTGCGGATGCTGCCGCAGCAAGCGCAAAGGAAAAAACCGAAAAGGCCATCCAGGAGGTAAAGGACAATGTAGTAAAAGAAGTGGAGGATGCCGCAGCAGGGGCAGCCGCCCGCGCTGCCCAGTCGGCAACGGATGCGGCCAGCTCTGCCGCCGAGGCAAAGAAGACAGCCCAGGACATCCAGGGCTACTACGACGGCGTACAGGATCTCGTGACCGACACGCTGAACAAAATCGGCTCTGCGAAATCCGATGCGCTGGAGGCTGTGGCAGCCAAGCAGACGTCCGCGACCGCTACGGTGGATACGGCCAAGGCCAGCGCCCTCGACGATGTGGAAGCGGCCAAGGGTGCAGCGGTAAAGGCTGTGACGGATACGCAGTCTACCGCTACGCAGGCCGTCGATGCTGCCCGGGACAAAGCCGTCGAGCAGGTAAATGCCGCCACAGAAGCCGCAAAGACCGCAGCCAATGAAGCTGCCGCTAGTGCGGGCAATGCGTCTACAAGCGCACAGCAGGCCGCCGACAACTTGCAGGAGCTGAAGGACGGCATCGCCAGTGGCAACTTCAAAGGCGAAAAGGGCGACAGGGGCGAGAAAGGAGACACCGGTGAGACTGGCCCTGCTGCCACTGTCGCGGTCGGCACTGTGACCGGCCTTGGCGCTGGTGCCGCTCCGACCGTCACAAACTCCGGCGATGAGCACAATGCTGTGCTGGACTTTGGCATCCCCACCACGAGCGCCATTGATATTGCCGTTGACGTGCTCTTTAAGCTTCCCCGCACCGGAAAGGTCTACACCGTAAAAATCCCACGCTTTGCCACGAACCCCACCGTCAACTGTGAGAAGCTGGACGACAACGCAGGGCTTGTGTGTGAGCCGTCTACCGACACTGTCGAGGGACAGGACGACTATGCCGACATTCCCCTTTTCAAGTGGTACAACTGCAACTACAGGAGAGATTCCTCCGGCCACGCCTACCCCACCGCTATCGAGCATCTGAGCGACAATTACCGCAAGACTGGCACTGTGGACGTGGGTGTTATCCAGATGACTCCTTACGTCAGGTGGGATGACAGCGACCCGGATTATATTCTGTGGTCTATCACCGATTCTCCCCGTGATGGCTTTACTCCGTGGGTCGCTGCCAAGTCTGGCGACATTGTATATCCCTACGTCATTCACTCGAAGTTCTTCAGTGGCGTGGGCGAGGATGGGCTGCTGCGAAGCGTGTATGACCTCATTCCGGCGCGCAACCAGTCGTACCACAGCCTGATTACAGACTATGGCAAGAAAGGCGCTGGCTATAAGGGCGCAGGCGGCGAGAGAGCCACGTGGCAAATTCTGTTCAATTCCATCAAGTGCGCTGTGAAGTCCAGTCAGGAAAAGTACGCAGGATGCACGGGCTATGATTTCCAGTATCCCGCGGCTGTACAGCGAAGCGAGAAGCTGACCTACTTCCCTGTCACAGCGGCGCAGGCAAAAAGCTTGCTGGTTGGGAGCCGGGTTTCTGTTGGATACGGTTTTAAGGGCAGCGACGGCACTGTCAATAATGACCGTGGTTTTTCGACTATCCATCAGTATGCAGACGAAGCCGAAATTCTCAAGATTGAACCCATCGATGATACGACCAGTGCTGTGTATCTGGACTGCGACGCTTTTGATACCATGCCCGTCTCCTTGTCTGACACCCTGAACGCACCTATCACTCTGTCTACGATGCACTGGCATAGCGGCACAACGGACGCGGTCATCGGCCACCATGATGGCAGTCCCGGCAGCAATACGGATTTTAAGCACCCCTATCGCGTGCAGGGCATCGAGTACGCCGTGGGCGGCCATGAAACGATCAGCGATATGGCGCTCGCCTTTGACGACAGCAACGGCAAGGACGTATATGTCTGTCCTGCTGGCATAGCGCATGCCAAGACTGATGCGGAGATTCTGGCGAAGTATAAAAAGGTCGGCAACTTTCCCGCGGACGACTGGTGGATTGGAGACATCGGCTTTGACCCCGAGACCTGCGTAACATGGCCCGCAACGCGAGGCTCCGGAGATAAAACAGGTGTCGGCGACCGCGTCTATGGTGGTGGAAACGCAAGCAAGAACACCCTGCGCGAATACTTGCAAGGCGGGAGTCTCGGGTACTGGTCGATTGCTGGCGCTTCGTATGTGTATTGCTGGTCCGCGCTTGGGGGCGGGTACTGGAATTTCTTGGCCGCCGATTGACACCTTGCGCCGGGGGTGAATGCCGCTTGCGGCAGAGGGGGGAAGCCCCACTGAAAGCAAGGTGGCATGAGACAGCTATAAAACGAAAGGAGTTGTTGCACATGAAAGCAAGTTTCGATGCAGAGCAGCCCGCCGCCCGGTCTGTACGTGACGGCCATACGCTGTATATCTTTATCTGTGTCAACGGCCAGTGGACGGAGCGGCAGTATGACGAATCGCAGCCTGCGCAGCAGGTGTGGGAGTGCGACTACCGGGAAATCGTGGCTGATGAGAGCAAAATCGACCTCGAAAAGGTCACGGCTGCTCCCGAAAAGTATCTGGATTGGATGGAACCTGTCGAGAAGACTGACACCGAGAAAATCGCAGAGCTTCAGGAAAAGAACGAAATGCTTACACAATGTCTGATGGAAATGTCGGAGATCGTTTATGCATAAAATCACACAAAAATTAGAAAGGATGGCACGTATGATGGCGATGTTATGGGCACAGGAAATTATGTCTGCTGAGACTGTGGAGGAGGCAAAGGCTCTGTATGAGCGCTGCCCCCGTCTGCTGAAGGCGAAGGTGAAGGACATCCTCGTCAAGAGCGGGTTTGAGGAAATCGTAGGCGAAAGCAACACCTGAGCAAAGAGCGGGACACAAGGTAAAGGAGACTAACCTATGGCATTAGGCAGCGTAAGCGTCCCCGGCGTAAGCAAGAAAGCAAAAGAAAGGATGATGTACATGGATGGCAAGCTGATTTGGAGCGCGGCGATGGGCTCCTCGGGCGGCACGAGCGCAAAGGCTCCGGATACGGTGGACTATCTGGTGGTCAAGCCTGTGTCCATTAGTTATGCGAGTACGGATACTAACGTCCTGGCGAGTCCCGGTGCCACTGAGGTAAGAGTCACGCGGGGTGGCTCTGCCGCGACCAGTGTTATGTAATACCGTGACTACAAGGGTTTTACGAACTACGTTACCGTCACATTCGCGAGCGATGGCACCATTCGGCTCTCGTATCCCGGCTCCAGTCTCAATGGCTGTATCTCTGTCGAGGGCTACCACTACTACTGACAAAACAAAAAGCAGCCCCGGGGTGGGGCTGCTCAAAAGAAAGGTCGTGTTCTCTATCGCTATCAAAGAATATTCCATGTCCCGGGACTCCACCCGGCAGCTCTCGCCCAGCTTCCGGGTGCGGGAGTTCGGCTGCAAGGGCAGCGACGTCGTGCTTATCGACGAGGAGCTGGTGGTGCTGCTCCAGTGCATCCGGGAGCACTTCGGCAAGCCGGTACATATCACCAGTGGCTACCGTACCGCTGCCCACAATGCCGCCGTCGGCGGCAGCAAGTCCAGCCAGCACCTGCTGGGTCGGGCGGCAGACTTCTACGTCGAAGGTGTGGACGTAGCCACTGTGGCCGCCTACGCCGAGACCCTGCTGCCCGGGCGGGGCGGCATCGGGCGCTACCCGAAGGACGCAAAGCACTCCACCCGCAAGACCGGCTGGGTGCACATCGACACCCGGGCGAACAAGAGCCGGTGGAGTATGTGAGGGGGTGATTCCGATGGAGACCGTTCTGGCCGCCCTTATCACCGGGGCTGTGACTCTGATCGGTGTGCTTATCGCCAACAGCCGCAGTCAGGCAGTCACGGATACGAAGCTCGAAGAGCTGACCCGGGAAGTGCGGGCACACAACAACTTTGCCCAGCGCGTGCCTGTGCTGGAAGAGCAGATGAAGGTGGCAAACCACCGCATCGCTGACCTCGAAACAAACGAACACGAAAGAGAAAGGAATTAAGCTATGAACGCACATATCACCACCACCCGCACCGTCTCCGCTGCCACCATCGCCCGCACCGCTGTGCTGGCTCTGGCCCTCATCAACCAGATCCTGAGCGCTCTGGGCAAGCCCGTGCTGCCCATCGAGAGCGCCCAGCTCGAGCAGCTCATCTCCACCGGCTTCACCACCGTGTCTGCGCTGGTCAACTGGTGGTTCAACAACTCCTTCACCAAAGAGGCCATTCAGGCTGACGCCGAGTTTGAGCGCCTGAAGAAGAGTGTGAAGTGAGGCGGGCGGGCGGCAAGCGACCGGTAAATATGCAGAAACTGCGCCACCTTCCGCGCAAGGGTGGTGGCGCAAGAGGTGGCGCAAGTAGTTTCTATTTTAGCGTATATATGTTATAAAATCGGAAATATTGACGCCCTCGTAATGAGCAGGTCGTCCGTTCGAATCGGATCAGTAGCTCCAAAGTAAAATCCCCGAAAAGTGGCTTCGCGCCTAGCTTTTCGGGGATTTTTGTTTGGCTTGAAAAATGCTTTTCGAGGGGAATGTGGGCGCTAATTACCCCCATTTCCAGAGAAGTTTTTTGAAATGCAAATCAAAAAGGACCCAAAATTGGGAAGAGGCCAAGCTGCTTGTCAATGGAGTGTGGGACAACAAAACCTACGTCTTGATCACAGATGACTTTGCCGGGGTGAGCTTTACGCACAGGCACTGATTCCAGCCAAAAAGCAGTTGCATTATCGGTAAGCATCTGTTAAAATAGATGCGCGGCGCTATACCGAATAAAAAGCCCCCACATGGGGCTTTTTTGCTGTATATAAACACTCTGACGATTTCTGAACACTGCCGCCTGACCACGCGGCACAGGATGCACGGCTGTTTTCCGTGCGCAGAAAGGAAAAACATTATGCCTTCTTTGACGACCTACAAGCTGCTCAAGCAGGAGCACAACGCCCGGCGGGGTGAGTTCAAGACTGTGCACGGCACGGTGCAGACGCCCGCATTCCAGAATGTTGCGACCGCTGGCGCGATCAAGGGCGGTCTGTCCGCTCACGACCTGAAGGACATCGGTGCACAGGTCATGCTTTGCAACACCTACCATCTGCATCTGCGTCCAGGCGACAAGCTGGTGGCGGAGATGGGCGGCCTCCACAAGTTCACCCGCTGGAACGGACCCATCCTCACCGACAGCGGCGGATTTCAGGTGTTCAGCCTCGCCAAGCTGCGCAAGATCACCGAGGAGGGTGTGACCTTCGCATCCCACCTCGACGGCCACCGTATCTTTATGGGGCCGGAGGAGAGTATGCAGATTCAGGCAAACCTCGGCTCTACCATCGCAATGGCTTTTGATGAGTGTGTGGAGAACCCTGCCCAGCACGACTACTCCAAGGCCAGCTGTGAGCGCACCACCCGCTGGCTCAAGCGCTGCAAGGCCGAGATGGCCCGCCTGAAGCATGAGGGCATCTCGGTCAACCCCGACCAGCTGCTCTTCGGCATCAATCAGGGCTGCACCTTTGCCGACCTGCGCGTGGAGCATATGAAGCAGATCGCCGACCTTGACCTCGACGGCTACGCCATTGGCGGCCTCGCAGTGGGTGAACCTACCGATGTGATGTACGAAATGATCAGCGAAGTCGAGCCGTATATGCCCAAAGATAAGATCCGTTATCTGATGGGTGTGGGCACCCCCGGCAACATCATCGAGGCTGTCTCCCGGGGCGTGGACCTCTTTGACTGCGTCATGCCCAGCCGCAACGCCCGCCACGGCCACCTGAACACATGGGGTGGCATCATCAACATCAAGAACGCCAAGTACGAGCGGGATGAGCGCCCCATCGACCCCGCCTGCGGATGTCCGGCCTGCCGCAACTACTCCCGTGCCTATATCCGCCACCTGTTCAAGGCAGAGGAGCTTCTGGGGATGCGTCTGGCTGTTATGCACAACCTCTGGTTCTACAATCATCTGATGGAGCGGATCCGCGATGAGCTGGATGCAGGCACCTTTACAGCCTTCCACGACCGCTATGTCAAGCTGCTCGACACACGAATTTGAGATTTGGCCTTGAAACGTGCCGGATAAGCGCGTATAATAAGGTCATATGAATTTGAGAGGAGATTTTGCCCCATGCAATTTCTGACTACGACCGAAAGCTACATCAGCCTCTTCTTTACTCTGGCTCTGATGCTGGTGATGCTCTACTTCATGATCTATCGTCCCCAGAAGAAGCAGGAGAAGAAGGACGCAGCAATGCGCTCTTCTCTGGAGATCGGCGATCAGGTCACCACCATCGGCGGCATCATCGGCCGTGTGGTCGCCATCAAGGACGACACCTTCGTGCTGGAGACCGGTGCTGACCGCGTGAAGATCCGCTTCACGAAGAACGCTATCAGCTCCGTCGAGAAGCTGAACATGGACAACGCCCCCAAGAAATAATAATTTCCCGGATCCGTGCTTTAAACGCGCTTTCCTGCATACAGTAGGTGCAGGGAGGCGCGTTTTTATGTCTGATGCAAAGAAATTCCCGGCGGTGGGGCTGCTGGCGGTTTTCGGGCTGGGCAGTGCGGCAGCGGCCGGAGGTCTGGCGGGATCCGGCTGGCTGATGGTCCAACAAGGTTTGACGCAGGACGCGGCGGCACCGCTTGCCACTGCGGCAGTCTGCCTCGGCAGCTTTCTCAGCGGTCTGTTGATGTCGCTCTTGCAGAAAGGAAAAGGGCTTGTCTGGGGCGCGGCGGAAGGTGCGCTTTTTGTGGGGCTGCTATTTCTTCTGGGCACACTGTACCAAAGCGAGTGGGGAACGATGCAGTTCGTCCGGGCCGGGCTTGTCCTGTTGATGGGCGTTCTGGGCGGTATTTTCGGAATGCTGCGTGCAGAGCACAGGCGGCGCTGAATGCTGGCCAGACGCTACAGCGGTCATACACGACGAGATCAGGAGGGTAAAGACACGATGTGGGTCTATCAGGAAACAAAAACAGAAGCAGATGCACTTGTGCCGCGATTGCCGGAGAGGGAGCCGCTCCCTATGAAAGAAGCAGAGCAGACCAGCCATACGCCGGAGCCGCCGCAAAAGGAGATACCCCGGCGGAAGCACTTTCGAGCCAGCCGGGACTGCATCCTGCTGGCGGCGGCTTATCTCTTCGGCACGCTGATGGCGGGCATCCTGCAGGCGCTGTGTGATGCCGAAGAGATGGAGACGCTGGCCTATTACCTGAGCTGCTGGCGCAGTGCATTTGCGGCGTCCAGCACGCCGCAGGCCGTGGGGTTATTTGGGACAGAACTGGCTGTCGTTCTTGGCGCAGCGGCGGTGTTCCTTCTGCTGGGGCTTTCTGCCGTAGGGCCTCTGCCCATCTTTTTATTTGCGATGCTGTATGGGACAGGCTCAGGTCTGCTCTCGGCACAGCTTCTGACAGGCCTTGGCGGAAAGCAGCTCGTTTTATTCCTGCTTACTGCCAGCCTGCCGACGGCTCTGGCGGCTGGGGCACTCTGCCTCTTCGGTGCATCCGCCCTACAGGTCAGCAGCCGCATCCACGCCTTTTCCTTCGGGAGAGGCGGGAAGGGGGGCGGCATTCCCCATACCGCAGGGGCACAGCTTCTGGTAGGACAGTTTGCCTTGCTGACCGTCTGCCTCTGCCCGCTCTGCGGCGCAGCCACCGGGCTTGTGTGCCTCGCAAATCGTCTGATGCAGGCCGGATAAGCGGCTGGTTTTCTTGCGGCTCCGGGCCGGATGTGGTATGATAATACAAGTATATAAAAGTAATGCAAACAGCACGACATTGGAGAGTCCAGAATGAAAGAACCGAAACTGAAAACCGTATATGTCTGCTCCAACTGCGGAGAGACAAGCCCCCGCTGGATGGGCCGCTGCCCGAGCTGCGGCAGCTGGAATACCATGAACGAGGATGTGGTCGCTGAGGCACCCAAAGCCGGTCTTACCGGCGGCAAGGCGGCTGCCCCTGTCCGTCAGGAGGGCGTCACTTCGCTGACCGCAAAGCGGCTGGCTGACATCAGCACCACCGAGGAGAAGAGCCGCATTCTGACTGGCATCTCCGAGCTTGACCGTGTGCTGGGCGGCGGCATCGTGCTGGGCGGCGTCGTGCTGCTGAGTGGTGAGCCGGGCGTGGGCAAATCCACCATGCTGCTGCAGCTCTGCGGTGCCATCTCCAACCAACACACCGTGCTGTATATCACAGGCGAAGAGTCTGTCCGCCAAGTCAAGCTGCGTGCGGCCCGGTTGAAGGTCCCGCAGGACAATATCTATCTGGCCGCCGAAAACGATGTGGACGAGATCTGTGGTCTTATCGAGAAGGAAAAGCCCGAGCTTGTGGTCATCGACTCCATCCAGACGATGCGGTGCATGGACATCTCCTCTTCTGCTGGCACAGTCAGTCAGGTGAAAGAGAGTGCGGCCCGTCTGCTGGCGGTCGCCAAAAAGCAGGAGATCCCGATGTTCATCGTGGGCCATGTCAACAAGGACGGTGCCATTGCCGGCCCGAAGGTCATGGAGCACATTGTGGATACGGTGCTTTACTTTGAGGGAGACAAGATGCTCCCATACCGCATCCTGCGGGCCGCGAAGAACCGCTATGGCTCGACGAATGAGCTGGGAATGTTCGATATGACGGGGCAGGGCCTTGAGGAGATCGAGAATCCGTCTCAGATGCTTCTGGAAGGCCGTCCGCTGGGGGTTTCCGGCAACTGTGTGGCCTGTACGATGGAGGGCAGCCGCCCCATCCTCAGCGAGATACAGGCCCTTGCGACCAAAACGAATTTCCCGGCCCCCCGGCGGGCCTGCAGCGGTTATGATTATAACCGCATGAACCTGCTCATCGCTGTGCTGGAAAAACGTGCAGGCTACTTCTTCGGCAATCTGGATGTATATATCAACATCGTCAGCGGCATCACGCTGCGGGACACTGCCTGTGACCTTGCGGTCTGCCTGAGTATGGTATCGTCGCTTCTGGACTGCCCGGTAAGCGATAAGCTCATCGCCATCGGCGAAGTCGGCCTTGGCGGTGAGGTACGCAGTGTGCCGAACCTGGAGCAGCGTCTGCGGGAGGCTGAGCGCATCGGCTTTGAGCGCGCTGTTGTACCAAAACACAGCCTGTCGCACCTCAATGCCGCCGACTATCCCGGCATGAAGCTGGTGGGAGCCGCCTATATCTCGGACGCCATCCGTGCCCTGAAATCCGATCGTCTGTAATGATAAGAAGAGGAAGCTATGTCGATCTATCTGGATGAGAAAAACCCCGAAAAACACAAACCCTTTGATGATGCCTCGCCGGACATCGTCGCATATGTACGCTATCTGGAAGTCATCGCAGGCAAAAGCCCGAATACAGCCTTCAGCTACTATTGCGACCTGCGCAATTTCAGCCGCTTTATGAAGCGTCGGCGCGGCCTTGCAGCAGAGAACGCCGAGATCAAGGACATTGACCCCAAGGGCCTTGATACGGCATTCTGGGGCAGCGTGACCAAGGAAGACGTCTACGAATACCTGTATTTTCTGAACCGGGAATGCGGCAACAAAAAATCTTCGACGGCCCGGCGGCTGGCCAGTCTCCATGGCTTTTATGATTATCTGGTCAATCAGGTCGATTTGCTCAAAGAGAATCCCACAGCCTCCATCAAGCCGCCCAAGCAGGATAAAGTCCTGCCCAAATATCTGACCGCAGAACAGTCGATGGACTTACTGGAAAGCACCCAGACCCAGAGCGATTTTCCCGAGAGGGATTACTGTATGGTGGTGCTCTTTTTGAACTGTGGAATGCGTCTTTCGGAACTTGTGGGGATGGATCTCAGCGACATCGACATGGAACAGCGGCAGATCCGTCTGTTCGGTAAGGGCCACAAGGAGCGGATGG
>ENA-OXEC01000044-OXEC01000044.1-human-gut-metagenome-genome-assembly--contig:-NODE-44-length-96699-cov-18.8987_pt1 | contig 96699 bp, 88 predicted proteins | sample MGYA00249351_ERZ652235 | MGnify/ENA primary metagenome ERZ652235 (study PRJEB26925, sample SAMN05826906) | human gut metagenome | biome: ENVO:2100002; feature: ENVO:00000062; material: ENVO:00002003...
ATCTTGTTCCATTTTATCATATAAATCATCAGATATTGGTAAACATGAGTTATATTTGGAATTATTTATACGATTTTCAATTTCTTGCTTACTCATACGTTTGTGCAGAGGTAAATCAGGATCTCCATTTTCGTGTGTTAGGCGAAAATACATTTCTTCTTCTCGCTGAATATCAACAATATCTGTACTTAAGTTGTAATGTTCTAAAATTAAAGATTCCCATTGTTTAGGAATTGATCTATTTGGATCAGCAAGCCAAAACTTAATAGTTTCCCAGTCAACAGGTTTTATTTGAGAGTGATTATTTTTAGAATTGTTGTTATTGATTTTTTCATTAATGCAATCATAAATATCATCAGCCATTTCTTCAATTGTCTTAATTGTATCAGTAGTATGTTTTTTAAATCTATTTTTAATTCGATATAAATATAACCTTTCTGCTAATGTTAATGGATGATATCCGATAGATTTTCTGTAATCTGAGTAAGTTGTTATTCCTGGATGTTGGGCATATCCATAGCCTTTTTTTGATTTAGTCATTAATAGCTCCTTTTTTGAAAAATATTAACTTAATATTATATCATATACTATAAATAGGATTCAATAGCAAATTGATATTTTTTTTACATGAATGGAATGCGACTGGCTAGTTCGATATGATTATATCACGATAGCTGTCGAATAAAAATGCAGGGCGCCCCAAAACAGGAGCATACATGAAGAAAAAAGTAACTAAAAAAAGTGAAGCAGAAAAGAAATTTGATGTAAAAATGGGAAGAAAATTACAAGAATTTCGTGAGAGTAAGCATCTAACTCAAATGAAATTTGTAAATTGGCTTGCAGACAATGAATTTGAAAAGAGTTGTGCAACGATATCAAAGTATGAAACCGGGGAAGCACCCATTCCAGTTAGGCTTATTTGTATTTTAGTGAAAGAGTATGGTATTGAAGTTATTGAGGCTTTTTGGGGTAAGAAAATTAATGATGGAGATGAACTTTGCAAAAAAGTGCAAGCGGTACTTAATGAGTACAAAAACTACTGAGAGTAGAGAAAAGTGTAATGTGGCGATTCGACATATAGAGAGGGAAAGACTTATAATTAGTACATAACAAAACGTTGAATGTACCACATGAATGCAGGCAGGATCTGATACATATCCTTCTGCCTGCATACTGAAAATAAAAGCTTCGCGAACTTTTTATATAGATAAAAATTAATGATAGGAGATAAACAGAAAAATGTTCATACTTTCTAAAGTATCAGAAGAAATCTTGGCAGAAGCCAAGGAGCAGAAAGATAAAGAGGTAATAACGAATTTTTGGACGGCGTTGATGAAGCATCATCAATTTTGTTTAATGGAAGCTACAAAATTCCCACAGGTATATGTTTTAAATGATTTTTATGAAGAGTATGCGTTGGTATTGGTTACCATGCAATGTGATAACACAGACGAAGAAGAAGGACATCTTGCGGATACATTTATAGAAATGGTTGTGCCGGATGCTAACCTTTATGACTTAGGTTAGAATGGCGATCCCCTCTCGCTACAGTGGTGGGAGGGGAAAAACTTATAGGAAAGGTAGGAGAAATAATGGAAGATATAAGAAAGTCCATAAAGGCTATAAACTTGTTATCTGAAACGGATTTAAAGTTACCTTTAATCCAGAAGGATTTAGGTGTGATGGAGCATTTGCTAGAAACATTGCGTGCGAACAATGCAATGGGGAATCTGGCGGAGTGCTATGTTGCGACACTTTTTCAGGTTATAAGAGAAGACAGCATGGCGTTAAAAGGTTCTTTAGATAAAGCGGTTAAAAATCCAGATAATGAATGGCTGAAAGAAGATATTATTGAGGCTTCTTCTGATCTGGAAAGGTTATTAGATAAAATGGATGAGGTAGAAAAGGACTTTAAGCCTTATTTGTTCTGTCCTAAAGAGATGCAGAAATAATTTGTGTTTTGTATAACTGGGAGGACAGGGCGTACCTTCCTCCCGGAAATAGTCTTCGTGCTTTATAAGCGTCCCGGGTACTTATAAAGCAGAGAAAGGAGGCAGATATATAAGATTAGTAATATGGCATGGAATGTATATTCCGCAACACAAAAGGTTTATAAAAAACGAAGAAGAGGAGGAACTATATATGCTTATTAAAACATATATTCATGTATTAAATCTCAAGAAGGAGGATTTTGTTGATGCAGAAGGGAGTAAAAGGGAATCTTTCAAGGTCAATTATTCTCAGAGCGATGGAGAGGTAGTAGGATCGTTGACTGTTAGAAAAGAGATCTTTGATAAGCTCTCTAAAGGTGGAGATTTTGAAATAGGTGGTGAATACAGACAGACGAGAAATGGCAATTATATTTCTTGGCAGACGTGTAGTCCAAAATTACCGCTTCCATCTGTAAAAACTGCTCTTTAATGGATGAGAGGAGTATCATATGAAAGATAAAATCAAAAAGTATTTCAGTATTGCACAAGTAACAGCTGAAAATGCGTTTGAAAAAGCCCGCTCCATTGGATTGGGAAAGAAGCTGTTATTTTTGATAGCGGGAATCATTGTGGTTGCAACAGTACTGGGTATATTGATTAGAGTACTCAGTATTTTGTTTGATACGATCACAGTATTCGTTAATGAACATTTTTTTGGTTTAGCTGCCCTGGCGACTACGGGCAGCTGGCTTATTGTTCGACACAACGAGAAGAAGAGAGAGGCAGAGAAACTTGCTGCGCAGAAAAGAGCAGGACTTGACAATCAGCGCCAGAGGTTTGTGAAAGGGGCTTATAATAGAATAGGAAATTTTATTTTCTCGAAATTAGCCAGCGAACCTAATTTTGAAGCATTAACTTCCTGCACTAGACCGATCAGGCCGGAAGATATGGGAAATGAACGTATTGATGCATATTGTATAAATGGAATAATGTATCTTAGATATTGTTTACCGAAGGCAACAACAGAATTGCTTGATACAAGTATGATCCTTTCGGTCTTACAAGGCATGATTGACCAGAAGATACGAACAGGAGGTCTTTCTCCGTTTATTGCAGCAGGCAGGAATGATTATCTATATGTTGATAAGGTGGATGATATGCAGACTTATGTGTCTGTAACAATGGTTCTTAATTTTGATGAAAATTATATCCTTTCAAAACAATATGAAGAAGCTATGGCTGACATCTGGGAAAGAGAGCAGGGTAATAGAACGTTAAAGGATAGTGATTACAATTAAAGATGGCATAATTCATCCGTTTGTAGATGAAAATTATTACCAATTAGGAATTAATAAATGGATCCAGTGGGATATGGAAAAGGATGGGTATCGTATACTTTTGTCTGGCCCGTCCGGCTCTGGTAAGACAACGGCAGCACAATTGATTTTAAGCAAGATAGCTCTTCATGTAAATAATTGCAGTATATATGTCTTAGACTATAAAAATATTGATTTTGCTTATCTTGAGGGCTGTAAGAACTATTTTAAATTCAACTCAACAACGGATGGTTTCTTGAAAGTGTATGATCTTTTTGAGAGCCGTTTAGAGCATAATAAGGAATATTCATATCTTGTACTTTACATTGATGAGTATCCGTCTTGGATATTAAGTCTTTCAAGCAAAGAACAGAAAGACATTCAAGGAAAGATGGCAAGAATTTTGAATCTGAGCCGTGCGAAAAATATACATGTGATACTGTCTTGTCAAAAACCATTGTCTGAGCTTTTTTCTGCGGGTAGTAGAGAAAATTTTTCTTACAAAATTTTGCTGCAAGCTCCCTCAAAAGAGACGATAGGGATGCTTATGCCAAATTTCAAAGATGAAATTGTGGCTTGTCCTACAGGAGTTGGTTACTATACTGTTAATGATGCTAATTTAACCAAGATCAGAGTACCTTTTCCTAGTAATGTAAAAGCTATGCAACAAGATCTCAGGGATGCTGTTGATCGATAACAACTTATTGTCAGGGCGCTGCCATGCGGTACGCGTGGCAAGCATAGCCCTGACAAGCCCTAAAGGGCAGTATTAACCTTTAGGGCACATATGTGTTGTGTCATACAATATTGAAATAAAAAGGAGATGATCGCTTAGTGCAATCAAGGACACGGCGTATGCAGATTACATGCAATAACCCTATTGAAAAGGGAATTACGTCTGATAAAATCAAAGAAACGATAGAATTGAGGTGGAAAACAGAATATTATTGTTTTTGCTACGAAACGGGAGAACAAGGCACCTATCATGTCCATATTTATATTAAATTTAAAAATCCGCAAGCTGTAAATGTTTTAAGTAAAGCCTTTGGAAATGCACATGTAGAAGTGATCCGCAATTCTACAAGCAAACAGAATCGAGATTATATACGCAAAGAGGGAGCATATCTGGATTCAGAAAAAAGCACAACAAATCATAAGGAAACTTTCTACGAAAGCGGAGCGTGTCCAGAAGAAGAAAAAGAAATTCAAGGCAGAAGAAATGATATTGAAATAATGATCGGATTGGTTCAGGATGGTGCCTCTAATATGGAAATAGTTGAAAAAGTCCCGTCTATGGCTATGAGGATACCAGCTATTGAGCAATACCGTCAGGCATACTGGGAAGAACAGGGAAAAGAATACAGAAATATGACGGTGTGGTATATTTTTGGAAAAACCAGAACTGGGAAGACCTCCTATGTATATCAAACCCATGATAGATCGGAAATATATTCAGTTGTTGACTATAAGGGAACAGGGATATGGGATAAATATGATACTGCACGTACCAGAGTATTATTGCTTGATGAGTATAGAAGTCACTTGCCATTTTCGTTATTGCTGGCGTTATGTGATGGACAACCATTGACATTAAATTGCCGATATGCAAACCGGGTATGTCTGCATGATACAGTGTATATTATATCTAACATTTCATTAGAGGAACAATATCCCAATATTCAACATAATGAGCCGGATTCATGGGATGCTTTTCTTGCAAGAATTAATAATATTCGACATTATTATGATGTGGGAAAATTTAAAGATTATACAGTGGACGAATATTTTCATAAAAAAGATGAATTTATAGATTGTTCAGCTACAGAAGACCCATTTGATTTTTAAGTAAAGGAAGTACATATGAAAACAATAATACTATATTTTTCTCCTGCACAATTGGCGCAGGTAAGGAATGTTTCAATAGCTCAGATATTTAAGGAGATCCGGGAAAAAACATTACCGGTGCAAATGACGGAAACAGGGATCAAAATTCCTGTAACTTATAAATTTAATGAATGAAAGATACAACTTGCTTCTAAACTCATAAAAATATTTAAACTCATAATAATCTATTTAATGTAAAAATAATCAATTAAAAATTCCATTATAAAAATAATTGCAAGCTGTATCATCTTGAAAGGATGGTACATTTTTATTGCCTGATTTAAAAAACAATTCAGATGGTGATAAGGAATTATTATGGTCTGTTTTGTCAAAATGTGATATAACAAATATAAATACGGGAGAGCTTTCCTATTATATAGAAATGAAGAAAAGAGAGAAAGCAATCTTGCAGGAGCACATTGAAAAATTTTACCATATCTGGAAAAACAATAAAGGTGCATATATGACATATCTTCCAGCGCCTAATAAACCCAAAGGACGAAAATCAGTATCTGCTTTAACACAGGAAAAATTAGAACAGAAGATCATAGATTTTTATGAGGCAGAGAGAAGAAAAAAAGAGCTGATAACTTTAAGGCTGCTTTATCCGAAATGGCTGAAATATAAGGAGCTGGAAACAACGGCTTCAACGTATATTCGCCGTATTGATGTAGACTGGAAAAAATATTATCTGGTTGATCCTATTATTGATATGGATATTACAAAATTTACAAAAGCAAGTTTGAGAGAATGGGCTTTAATACAGATCCGTGAAAAGGAAATGACGAAAAAACAGTATTATAATATGGCTTTGATTATTCGTCATATTTTGGAATATGCTGTGGATCAAGAAATAATTTTGAAAAATCCATACAATGAATTTAAGATCGATGGGAAATTATTTAGAAAAGTAAAAAAACCAGAAGATGCTACACAGGTATTTCTTACGACAGAGCGCCCATTGATCGAGGCAGAGGCTTGGAAAGATTTTAAGGAAAATGGTTATACCACAGCGTTAGCGATTCCATTAGCTTTTCAGATCGGTGTCAGGTTGGGAGAATTAACAGCGATAAAGACTACGGATATTTGCCGGGATGGAAAGTATCTTCATATTCAACGAATGGCTCAAAAATTGGAAAGACAGCGGCCTGATGGTTCCTGGTATCCGGCAGTTTGGAAAACAGTGGATCATGCAAAAACATCAGCCAGTGACCGCTATGTGTATTTAACTAAAGAGGCCAGAATGATTATCCAAACGATCATTGAATATAATGAACAGAAATGCTGGAACCAAGATGATTTTTTGTTTTTTCAAAATGGTAGTCACATCACACCAACTGCAATTAATAGTCGAATTAGAAAGTATTGTAATTGCATCAATACGAAACAAAAGGGGATTCATAAAATCCGCAAGACATATATTTCTACATTGCTGGATGCAGGAATTAATATTAATGAGATCCGCAAGCAGGTAGGACATGAGGATGAACGTACTACATTTCATAATTATGCTTTCAACCGTGTAGAAGTTTCTCAAAATGAGGCTGATATGGAGAAAGCACTTGTCGGATAATGAACGAAGTAAAAAAGTTACTCAACCCCAAGATAGGGTGGAGTAAATGAGGATGTAAGGTATTTTCCTTGAAAAGTGAGGAAAACAGGAAAAAATGACATAGATAATGATGTCAGAAAGCCGAAGATGCCAGAGTTTACTCGACCCCGCACGACCCTAAAACAAACCCCAGAGTAAAGATAAAAAAACGCCGGAAACCCTGATAAATAAAGGCTCCGGCGATCTACAACCGAGAGCTGCTGACGGGAATCGGACCCGTGACCTCCGCACTACCAATGCGACGCTCTACCGACTGAGCCACAGCAGCATTTTCTGTTCGTCAGAAGCGAACCTCATATATACTATCATGGGGAATAGTATTTGTCAACGGTAAAATGAAAAAAAGTTAAATATTTTTTTGTATCGTTTTTACGTACTTTAAGATCATCTTTGTTAACTGCTCCGGATCTGCTGGTTTTAACACATAATCATCCATTCCGTACTGGCGGCACTGGCTGGAAACGCTGGCGGCATCCTGGGCAGTCATGGCAAGGATAGGAACTGTATTTCCGTCAGGACGGGAAAGGGAACGTATCTGTCTGGAGGCTTCCAGTCCGTTCATAACCGGCATCATCACATCCATAAGGATGATATCGTAAGTTCCTTCCGGTGACCGCTCAAACTGTTCCAGAGCCTCTTTTCCGTTCCAGGCCTTATCTAAGGTGGCACCACGGTCTGTAAGGTAAAATTCAGCGATCTCCATATTGATCTCATTATCCTCTACTAAAAGAACATGGATCCCTTCCAGTTCTTTTCCTGTTTCAGCCGCTTTATCTGATTTTGTGTCATCTGCATTTTCTTTTGCAAGGTGGAAAGGAAGACGGAAAGTAAAGGTAGTTCCCTCTCCCAGGCTGCTTTCTACTTCTATGGAACCATCCATCTGCCGGATCAACTCTTTTACAATGGACATTCCAAGACCGGTTCCCTTGTACTGGGTGCGGGCATCCGATTTTTCCTGTGAGAAAGGCTCAAAAAGCTGATTCTTTAAAAATGATTCACTCATACCAATGCCGGTGTCGGAAATGAAAAATTCATAGACGACCGCTGTTCCGTCAAAGGAGATCTCTTTTGCGCCGGTATCAATAAAGCCGCCTTTTTTATTATACTTGATGGCATTGCTGAAAAGATTTAACATGATCTGGCGCAGCTGCAGGGGATAGCCGGAGAGGAGCACATGCTGGATATTTTGCCGGTGTGTCCGGTGTGTCAGTCCCATTTCCATGATCTGGGCTTTTACCAGATAGGAAACATCCCGCATCAGTTGGGATAAGTCAAAATCTACAGGCTTAAAAACAGCCTGTCCCGACTCTAACTTGCTCATATCTAAAACGTCATTTACCAGAGCAAGGAGATGGCTGGAAGAAACGTAGATCTTCTCTAAGCTGTCATCTACCCGTGCGTGGTCCTCCCTGTTTTTGCGTATGATCTCAAGCATTCCCATAATACCGTTGATAGGGGTGCGGATGTCATGACTCATACGGTTTAAAAACTCGGTTTTTGCTTTACTGGCAGAGTCGGCTTCCTCAAAGGCTACCTGGAGCCGTTCTCTTTCCTGCTGTTCTTTTTCATGGAAGACAGAAGTGTTTTTAAACAGGATCATACCATGGATCACAGTGCTTTCTTTTCCGGTTTCACTGTTATAAACCGTATCCTGTGACATAAGCACTGTTTTTTGCAGCCAGAAAATTTCTCCGTTTTCATTTTGTTCCCTGTATTCTACGGTAACCTGCTTGGTACCGGAGCGGAAACGCTCTAAAAGTTTGGAAGAAGAGTCTACGATGCGGTAATTTTCCTGTGTATCTTCTGTGACAAAACGTCCCCGGTCTGAACAATATTCATCATAAGAACAGGGAAGTTCTAGGTTCAGGTCAAACTCGCGTTCAGATGTATGATAAAAGATCTTTTCCAACCGGTCCCCTGTCAGGTCAACCGAATAGACAGCCTGTGCAGACTCTAACAGTGCATCTACGTAATTTCCGTTTTCCAGGATGGACTGTTTCATCTGCTCGTAATACTGGTTTAACTGCGTCTTTTCGTCGGTTTTTGGATTTTCCATATTTTGGAAAATTTCAAAACCAAGGATAAAATGATGCAGCTGGCCGCTTGCATTGGCATCTAAATAAAGTAAAGTCAGACGGCCTTTGTGGGAAATACCGTTAGCCGTATACTGACAGAACAGGCGGATAGGAGAATTATTCTCCATCAGTTTTTCATTTAAAGTTTCTAACTGCAGCTGCTTTCTAAGGGTTTTGATATTTTCCGTTGCAGATACCTGGGTAAGGATCTGTTCCACAGCGCCGGAGTAGCTTCCGTCATCTGCTAAGAAGAAATCGGAGCCGGCACGCAGTACCTTATACTGATCCGTCAGGGCGTCACAGTAGATACAGTCGGAAAAATGGAAACCCTGGGAACGGATGGAAGAAAGCAGCTCAAGATGCAGTTTCTTTTCTTTTGCCGCTTCCTCCAGTTTTGCCTGGTTTTTGTCAATGTACATATTTTTATCTGCGTACCGGAACAATTCCCGAAGGGTACTTCCTTCAAAATCTTCCGAAGTGGCATATCCGGCTGCGTAGCTGATGGGCATATCCGGGTGAAGACGGGAATAATCTGCGCACAGCTGTTTCAGCCTGGAGAGAAACGCATGGACTGCGCTGCTTTCTGTATCTTTAAAAATGGCAATAAATTCATCACCGCCGTCTCTTCCTGCAAACTGGTCATCAGGAATAGCCTGATACAGCTGGTCAGCAAAAGAACGGATATAGGCATCTCCCATTTCATGTCCCATGGTATTGTTAATGATACGAAGGTTATTTAAGTCAAAGACGCATACTGCGGCAAAGGCATCTGCAGGTACAGGTTCCGGGGCATTTAAAAGTTCTTCACATTTATTTTTGTTGGGAAGACCGGTAGCTTCATCTAAATAGACCTTGCTTTGGAGCAGGCGGTTTAAAGCAGCATACCGAAGGGTTTTTACCAGCTCTGCACCGATCAGGATAAGAAGGCCTGCAATATCCGCAAATACGATCTTTTCCAACTGGTTTAACTGTGTGGCCTTTTTCTGGGAGTAAACTTCTGCAAGGCCGGTAGCTTCGTCGCAGATATTGAAAAAACGCTCACTTTTGGCGATAATATCTGTTTTACGGTAATCCCTCATACGGACCTGGGCGATCTCTTCTTTTAACTGGGAAAAATAGGCATCCAGCTCTTTCATTTTGGCCTGAAAGTCAGGATCATCTAAACGCACCAGGTTTAACTGACTGCTTCCGTTTTCCAGACCGTCAATAAAGGCATCAATATCAGCGATCATTTCATCCTGAGGGCTTCCGGAGATCTCCAATTTAATAATACGCTGGGTCTTTCCACGCACCAGACCGGCATAATTGACTACTCTGGCAGTACCCTGGATCTTACTTACCAGGGACATGATAAAAATGAAAAGAACGATCAGCAGTATAGTTAAAAGTGTCATGCCAAGCCGTGACAGGTAGGATTTTTTCTTTTTAGGCATGGTTTCTGATTTCATTTTCATATAACTCCATTCCACTGTTTTGTAACCATTTTATTCTATTTTCTATTCCTTGGCAAGAATGAAAATATGTGGTTACAAAGCAGGTACAAACTTGATATTTTATGACCCTCATGTTACCCTTGTAATAATAAAAAAGTATGACTTGGCAGTTGATAAATGGGGACTGATCCTGGTATTGGAAGAGCCGGATCCTGTAGAGGATGTCAGTTGGTAGAGGATAATGAGCTGAACCGGGAAATTGCCCAGTTTATCTTAGAGCATACAGGGATCACAGCTGTCAATGCAGAGAACGGAAAAGAAGCAGTGGAAATATTTAAGGCTTCCGCACAGGGAGAGTTTGATTTTATTTTAATGGATGTGATGATGCCCGTCATGGACGGACTGGAGGCAACAAGGATCATCCGGAAAATGGAACGCCCGGATGCAGTGCAGATCCCTATTTTTGCAATGACAGCCAATGCTTTTTCCGATGACAGAAAGCGCTGCAAGGAGGCCGGAATGACGGAACATCTGGCAAAACCACTAAATTCAGAGAAAATGATCGCAAAGCTGCGGCTTTACTATAACCGGAAAGTGTGATATTATTTTAAATAACTATGACGACAGATCACGGAGGAGCAGTTATGGCAGAGAAAGACATTGTAGTAGAAACCGAAGAAAAAGAGCTGGTTTCTAAGAACTTTATAGAGCAGGAAATCGATAAGGACCTGGCAGAAGGCGTTTATGACCATGTACAGACCCGTTTTCCACCGGAACCAAATGGCTATCTGCATATCGGACATGCCAAGTCTATTCTTTTAAACTATGGACTGGCACAGAAATATAATGGCAAGTTTAACCTGCGTTTTGATGATACAAACCCAACCAAGGAAAAAACAGAGTTTGTTGAGTCCATTATGGCAGATGTAAAGTGGTTAGGAGCAGATTTTGAGGACAGACTGTTCTTTGCTTCCAACTATTTTGAAAAAATGTATGAGTGTGCTGTTTTCCTTATTAAGAAGGGAAAAGCCTTTGTCTGCGATTTAAGCGCTGAACAGATCAGAGAGTACAGAGGCGATTTCAATACACCAGGTAAGGAAAGCCCATACAGAAACCGTTCCATCGAAGAGAACCTGCGTCTCTTTGAGGAGATGAAGGAAGGCAAGTATCAGGACGGCGAGAAGGTTCTTCGCGCAAAGATCGATATGGCTTCCCCTAACATCAACATGAGAGACCCGGTCATCTACCGTGTAGCTCATATGCATCATCACAATACAGGTGATAAATGGTGCATCTATCCGATGTATGACTTCGCTCATCCCATCGAGGATGCGGTAGAGCACATTACCCATTCCATCTGTACCCTGGAGTTTGAGGATCACCGTCCTCTGTATGACTGGGTAGTAAGAGAGTGCGAATTTGAAAATCCACCTCGTCAGATAGAGTTTGCAAAGCTGTACCTGACCAACGTGGTTACAGGTAAGCGTTATATCAAGAAGCTGGTAGAAGACGGAATTGTAGACGGTTGGGATGATCCTCGTTTGGTATCCATCGCTGCACTGCGAAGAAGAGGTTATACACCAGAGTCTATCAAGCGTTTTGTAGAGTTAGTTGGCGTGTCAAAGGCAAACAGCTCTGTTGACTATGCAATGCTTGAGTACTGCATCCGTGAAGACTTAAAACTGAAGAAATCACGTATGATGGCAGTGTTAGATCCTGTAAAACTGGTGATCGACAACTATCCGGAAGGACAGGTAGAAGAACTGGATGTTCCAAACAACCTGGAAAATCCGGAACTGGGAAGCAGAAAGGTTCCATTCTCCCGTGAAGTTTATATCGAAAGAGAAGACTTTATGGAAGAGCCGCCTAAGAAATATTTCCGTATGTTCCCAGGAAACGAAGTACGTCTTATGGGCGCTTATTTCGTAAAATGCACTGGCTGCGAAAAAGATGAAAATGGCAATGTAACTGTAGTACACGGAACTTATGATCCTGAGACAAAGAGCGGTTCCGGCTTTGAAGGCAGAAAGGTAAAAGGTACCATCCACTGGGTAGCTGTACCAACTGCAAAGAAGATCGAGTGCCGTCTCTATGAAAATATCGTAGATGAGGAAAAGGGTAAGCTGAATGCAGACGGAACCCTGAACTTAAATCCAAATTCCCTTACTGTATTAAAGGAGTGCTACGGTGAACCTGCTCTTGCACAGGCGGAGGCTTATGACAGCTTCCAGTTTGTAAGAAATGGTTATTTCTGTGCAGACTGCAAGGACAGCACCAAGGAAAATCCTGTATTTAATCGGATCGTTTCTCTGAAGAGTTCTTTCAAACTGCCGAAATAATGAAGTGAAGCAAAGCAATGAGGCTCTCTGGAAACAGAGAGCCTTTTTCATGTTAGGAGAAGCCCTATGGAATTAATGGTGCCTATTGAAAATAAAGACAGCATCCCCCTTTATGAACAGATCTACCGCTACATAAAAACAGAAATACGGGTCGGCAGACTGCGGGCCGGCAGCAGACTTCCTTCTACCAGGACACTTGCGGACAATCTTCATGTAAGCAGGAGTACGACCCAGTTGGCTTATGAACAGCTGCTATCAGAGGGATACATAGAGGCTCTTCCCTGCAGGGGATATTTTGTCTGTCAGATCGAAGAACTGGTAGAAGTAAAATATCACGGAGTGCCGGAAGAAAAAGAGGAAAAGCAGGAAGAAAATGAAAATTACAATTACAAAGTAGACTTTTCCCCAAGAGGTATCGACCTAGACAGTTTCCCTTTTAATGCCTGGAGAAAACTAAGCAAAAATACGCTGGTAGATGACAACAAAGATATGTTTGCAGTGGGAAATGCCCAGGGAGAATACAGCCTGCGTCAGGTGATCCGGGATTATCTTCACTCTGCCCGTGGAGTCCACTGCCGTCCGGAACAGATCCTGGTAGGTGCGGGAAGTGAATATCTTTTAATGCTCCTTTCCCAGCTGATCGGCCGCAGTACGGGTATCGCCCTGGAAAATCCCACTTACAAGCAGGCCTTTCGTGTATTTGAAAGCCTGGGTCATCCTATTTTTCCTGTATCTATGGATGAATGGGGAATGAAGGTGAAAGAGTTAGAGAAAACACAGGCACGGATCGCCTATGTTATGCCGTCCCACCAGTACCCCACAGGAATCGTTATCCCTATTAAAAGGCGGCAGGAGCTGCTGAAATGGGCCAAAAAACAGGAAGGCCGTTATCTGATCGAAGATGATTACGACAGTGAATTCCGTTATAAAGGCCGTCCGATACCGGCACTTCAGGGAATGGATGACAGCCAGAAGGTAATCTATATGGGAACCTTTTCCCGTTCCATTGCTCCGGCGATCCGTGTGGGCTTTATGGTACTTCCGGAGCCGTTGCTGGCTTTATACCGGGAAAAAGCAGGTTTTTATGCATCAACTGTATCAAGAGTGGACCAGAATATCCTGACTCATTTTATTATAGAAGGATATTATGAGCGCCATTTAAACAGGATGCGATCTGTTTACAGGGGAAAACATGATACGCTTCTTGCAGGATTAAGAGAGCTGGAACCCTATTTTGAGATCGGCGGTGAGTATGCAGGGATCCATGTTCTCCTTACCCATAAGAAAGGGATTTCAGAAAAGAAACTGACAGAGACTGCAGCACAGGCAGGTGTAAAAGTCTATGGAATGTCAGATTTTGTAATAGGACAAAATAAAGATCTTTTTCCGTCTACCGTTATACTTGGATATGCAAGTTTAAAGGAAAGTGAGATCACAGAGGGCTGCAAACGCCTTGTAAATGCCTGGAAAGAATTAGAAGGTGAATAAATTGAAAATAAATGGAAAAAAGCTTCCGGGACAGTGGCTGGCAGTATTGGTGGCTTATGGTCTGGCTCTTCCAACAGCTGGATTTTTGGGAATGAGCAGGGCTTTACCGGCAACAGAGCCGCCGGTCATGGAACAGACCGAAGCAACAGAAGAAACCATACCAGAACCGAGCGAAGTGCCGGAAAGTGATATGGAAACGGAAACAGCGCAGGAAATCGTAGAAGAAAATTCGTTCAGTGCCAGATATGAGGCACTTCCGCAAGATCAGAAACAGCTTTTGGAAGATATCCGTGTGGCAGTGGCAGCGGAAGATATGGTCCAGGCTGCCAAGCTTCTGGATAAAAAACAGGAGGTTCTTGCCCAGATCTTTTACGGAACCTTTGAAGGAGAACGTTTCCTTTATGATGGCAGTACCATTTCAGAGGAAATAGAGGGAGAGGGACTGGTATTTACCATGCCGGAGATCCTGTTTTACGGAACTTTTCAGGATGGCCAGCCTCAGGGAAACTGTCTGGCATTACAGTTTGTAAATGTGGACAGCCCCAGATATAATTTCTCAAACGGTGTATGGAGCAGTGGAAAAATGAACGGACAGGGAGCAACTGGCTACTGTTATTATGAAAATGTTCCCCAGGGGGAATATGCCTGGGTGGAAAAGCAGGGACAGTTTGTGGATGATGAAATGGATGGCAGCATTTCCTATGAGATCCGTGGAACAGATGATACGCTGTCCCACTGGGATATGAATGTTTCCCAGGGAAAGATCCAGTTAGACGAACGTTGGACCCATCTGGATGATGCAGGCGAATACCAGCTTATGTCTGCGGACTCTGTCAGCCATGCCTATCTGATCGCAGATGATCAGGTAGATCAGGTATTGTGGATGAATCTTCTGGGCTGGGATTAAATGAAATATGGACAACAGAGGGGAAAATAGATATAATATCTAAAAGAAAAATCCGGTTAAATAGGATACGATACATGAATGGATAAAATGACGGAAACCAGACTGTAAAGGAGAAAGACATGAAATTCAATGCCGCTTTGACAAAAGAACAGGCAAAGGAAATGTTTGCTTATTTAGAAGACATATTTACAGAAGTAAAGATCCTGGATATAGAAGCAGTCAGGCGTCTGGAAAAAGATAAAAATTCTATTTCATTAAAGGCATTCAGGGAACGGTGCCAGAAAAAAAGACTGGAATACGTTGAGTCCAGGGTATATCAGAGGATCGCGCGTTATGTGGAGATCGAAGGGGAACCTTACGTTGTAGAGATGTTGAATGTTCTGGGGGACGCAGCAGACTCAGAGGCAAATGCAAGGGAAGCACTGGTGGCAAAAGTTCGGGGGTATAATGAAGAACTGTATCTGGATGCGCTGACAGGAGCTTACAACCGCAGATATTATGAGGACAGGATCCGCAAAGTGAAAAGTCATGCAGGAGTTGCAATGATCGATCTGGATGATTTTAAACTGTACAATGATACCTGCGGACATAATGCAGGGGATATGGTGTTAAATACAGTTGTGGGGATCGTGCGCAAATGTATCCGAAAAACAGATATCCTGATCCGGTATGGGGGCGATGAATTTCTGCTGATCCTTCCGGATGTGTCGGAAGATGTTTTTTCAAAGAAGTTAAAACAGATCCGGGATATGGTCTATGAGGCAGAAGTTCCCGGATATACACAGCTTCACCTGTCTGTAAGCATTGGAGGCGTTTTGGCTGATAATGAAACAGTGGAAAGCGCGGTAGGAAGAGCGGACAGCCTGATGTATCAGGCAAAGAACCGGAAAAATATGACGGTAACAGAAAAGTCCGGTATTGACAGTGTGAAAAGCAGGGAAAAGCAGCAGGTCCTGATCGTAGATGATTCCCAGATGAACCGTGAGATCCTTGCTGTGATCCTGGAAGAGGAATACAAGATCTTAGAAGCCGCAAACGGGGAAGAATGTATTGATCTGTTAAAGCAGTATGGAACCGGTATCTCACTGATCCTTTTGGATATCAATATGCCGGTGATGGATGGTTTTGAAGTATTGGCGCTGATGAACCGAAACCACTGGATCGAAGACACGCCGGTGATCATGATCTCCAGCGAAGATGGCGCGGCTTATGTGAGAAGGGCTTATGAAATGGGGGCATCTGATTATATCAGCCGTCCTTTTGATGCCCAGGTAGTACATCAGAGAGTGTTTAATACCATTAAACTTTACGCAAAGCAGAGACATCTGATCAGTCTGGTTACAGACCAGATCCAGGAAAAAGAGAAACACAACCGGATGATGGTCAGCATCTTAAGCCAGATCGTTGAGTTCAGAAATGGAGAAAGCGGCAGCCATGTATTACATATCAATACCATCACGGGCATGCTGCTGGAACGTCTGATGCAGAAAACAGACCAGTATCATCTGCTGTGGTCAGACCGTTTCCTGATCACAACAGCTTCCGCACTTCATGATATCGGGAAAATAGGAATTGATGAAAAAATATTAAACAAGCCGGGAAAACTGACAAAAGAAGAATTTGAGATCATGAAGACCCATACACTGATCGGTGCTTCTATGTTGGACAGTCTGGAAATGTTCCGGAATGAAAAACTGGTACAGGTTGCATACCAGATCTGCCGGTGGCACCATGAGCGGTATGATGGAAAAGGGTATCCGGACGGATTAAAGGGGGAAGAGATCCCGATCGCAGCCCAGGTGGTTGCAATGGCAGATGTATATGACGCCCTTGTAAGTGAGCGTGTATACAAGAAGGCATTTTCCCACGAAAAAGCCATTGAAATGATCTTAAACGGGGAATGTGGAGTCTTTAATCCCATCCTGTTAGGATGTCTGGTGGATATCCAGGATCGGTTAAAAGAAGAACTGCAGTCCGGATTTCAAAAGAAGAAAAATGAGGATCTTTATCTGGTATTATCAGAGGAGATAAAAGAGGAGACAGAAAAGTGAGAGAAAACAGAATATCTGTTTTTAGAAAACATACCTTAGGTATACTGGTTGCTTTGGGAATGGTTCTGTTTGGTTCTGTATTCATTTTATTTACAAATATTGGAAAAAACAAAGCGACTGTGGCAGCAGAAGAAACGTTACAGTTTATAAAGGAACAGAGCAGCCGGTCAGAGGCATTTGCAGAGTTTTATCAGGGCCTTCATCTGGAAATGAACGGGATCATAATGATCTGCAAAAATGGCCTTGTGACAGGATCAAATTTTGAGGAATATCAGGGAAAAACGCAGGCAGAGGCACCTTTGATCCAGAATATAACAGAAGAGACAGAGCCGGATACTTTATTTTCCTTTCGCTACTACGGATCTGCTTATTTTGGGGTCTTTGAGTCTTATGGAGAGAATGATCTGTACGTATTTTATCCTGTGGCTTCTGTTTTTTTCCTGAGGACCCTGGCATTAGCTTATGTCATGATCCTTTATATCCTTTTATGCAGTGTTTTCTTATGGCTGCGTCAGAGAGAAGAAAAGGAGCAGGAAGAAAGGGAAATGGCCTGTCAGGAGGCAGTTTTGTTATCTGCCACAAAGGAAGAAAAGGCAAATGCAGCTAAATCAGACTTTCTTCGCAAGCTCAGTTATGACATCCGCACTCCTATCAATGGCATCCGGGAACTGGTAGAATTGGGCAATCGTTATGACCATGACCTTGAAAAGCAGAGAGAATGCAGGAAAAAAATATGGGAGACCTCAGATGTGCTGTTAGATCTGATCTCAGACATGGTGGATATGGACAAGTTGGAGTCTGGCGCTGTGGATTTGGAACTGAGATCTTTTGATATGAGGGAGTTATATGAGGATGTCTGCCAGTGGGCAAAAGAGCTTGCTGCTGACAGAGGGATCCGTTACCACAGCAGACAGTTATCTGGGAAAAACTGGAAATTATATGGCAGTCCGTCTCACTTAAAGCAGATCCTGAAAAATGTTGTGGGAAATGCTATTAAAGATAACCGTGGTGGTGACTGTGTAGAACTTTCCTGTGAAGAACGTCAGTCCGCGGGAGGAACAGCCTGGTTTGAATTTGTCTGTACAGATACCCGAAGTTCTTACAGAAGAGGGGAACCGGGATTGGCAGTTGCCAAAGGCCTGATCCAGATGATGGGCGGGGAGATCCATTTTTCAGATGAAGAAACAGGCGAAGCATTCTGCAGGATCCGTCTGCCGTCCCTTATTGATGAAGAACAGGAGCAGGAGAAAGACGCAAAGGTCCAGGAAGCTGTGAAACGTCCTGTATCCATCCGGGGAAAGAAGATCCTTTTAGTGGAGGATAATGAGCTGAATATGGAGATCGCGGAGTTCCTTTTGCGAAAAGAAGGAGCCCAGGTCATAAGAGCCTGGAATGGAAAAGAAGCGTTAGAATGTTTTGAGGCTTCTGCTCCGGGAGATATTTCCGTGATCCTTATGGATCTTGTAATGCCGGTGATGGATGGATTTCAGTCAGCAAAAGCGATCCGGAGCCTGGAACGGGAAGATGCCTCTAAAGTAGCGATCATCGCCCTTACAGCCAGCGATTATGAAGAAGATGCACAAAAATGCCGTCAGGCAGGAATGGATGAACATCTTCCAAAACCATTAGACGCAGGAAATTTGATCCGGGTGATCCAGAAATACTTAAGATGATTGGGTGAGTGCAAAGAACATAGCAATCCGGTATCAGAAAAATTAAGAAAAAAGAGCTGCACGGCTTTGGGGCTGTGCAGCTCTTTTAAAGTCTGGTTAAATCAGATTAGATGGTATCTTCCTCGATGGTAGCTGTTTCTTTTTCAGGTTCAGCTGCCTTGGCTGTCTCTTCTTTTTCTTCGCTTTCTTCTTCCAGATCATCAGCGGCTTCCGGATTAACAGAAACAGAGATGTTTTCTTCTTTTGCTGGTGAAGGAGAGTGATCCAGACGTTCGTAGTCGTAAAGATCGTCATCGTCTACATAGTCATCATCCAGATAATCTTCTTCTGTAAAAGAGTCTCCCTTTTTAGGATCATCCTCTTCTTCAAAGAGATCGTCTTTTTTTGCTTTCATGGAGTGGATAGCGATATGTGCGGTATCTACAGCAGCGGAAACTGCTTCGTGGGCTGTATCGGAGAACAGATTTCCTGCATCTTTTAATACATTTTTAGTAGCAGATGCCATATCTTTTGCTGCCATTTTAAATTCATCCCTGCTGGAATTTAAGGAGATATAATTGCGGTTTATTTTACGGGGATCAAAGGAGTCACTCTGGGAAGCGTCCTCGTCTTCTTCGTCCTCTTCAAATTCACGGAAATCTTTATCAAGCTCTTTATGGTAGATCTTGTACTGGAGTACATAGGAAACGCCAGCTGCCACAGCACCGGAAATAGCGGCAAAGGCTACAAACTTTCCAAAACCTTTCTTAGCCATACAAATACCCCCTTCTTAAAATAGTGTCTGAATTTATAAATTAGTATGTCTGATTATTATATTGTAATACGAACAGAAAAAAAAAGAAACTAAAATTGCAAAAAAATATAAAAGATTTACAAAGTTAAGAGACAAAATGAAAAAATTAGCACTCAGAACTTGACAGTGCTAACAATAGGTGTTATAACTTACATTGTGAGCGAAAGAAGCAGCGAAAAGTAAAAGCTGCAGGTAGAAAAATAAGAATGACGATCAAGGAGGAATCTAGTTATGAAGTTAGTTCCATTATTTGACAAAGTTGTATTAAAGCAGTTAGTTGCAGAAGAGACCACAGCATCCGGTATTGTTCTTCCAGGTGCAGCAAAAGAAAAACCACAGCAGGCAGAAGTTATCGCAGTAGGCCCAGGCGGTGTAGTTGACGGCAAGGAAGTTACCATGCAGGTTAAGGCTGGAGATAAAGTTATCTACTCCAAGTACTCAGGTACAGAAGTAGAGTTAGAAAAAGAAAAATACGTGATCGTAAAGCAAAGCGACATTTTAGCTGTTGTAGAGTAAAGAAAAATGCCAGAGGCATTTTTCGCTACGCAAACGCAGCGCAGCGGAGTTCGCGTTTCCCGTGTAGTTCGCGTTTCCCGTATAGTAGGTATAAATACGAAATAGTTTAGATTGTTCGGAGGTAAATAATCATGGCAAAGCAGATCAAATATGGTGTAGAAGCCCGCAAGGCACTGGAAGCAGGCGTAAATCAGTTAGCAGATACAGTTCGTGTAACCTTAGGACCGAAAGGACGTAACGTAGTTCTGGATAAGTCTTTCGGTGCTCCACTGATCACAAATGATGGTGTTACCATTGCAAAAGAGATCGAACTGGCAGATCCATTTGAGAACATGGGCGCACAGCTGATCAAGGAGGTTGCTTCCAAGACCAATGATGTAGCTGGTGATGGTACTACTACCGCAACTGTACTGGCACAGGCTATGGTAAATGAAGGTATGAAGAACCTGGCTGCAGGTGCTAACCCAATTATCTTAAGAAAAGGTATGAAGAAAGCAACTGATGCAGCTGTAGAAGCGATCAAGAAGATGAGCCAGCCAGTAGGCGGCAAGGCACAGATCGCAAGAGTAGCAGCTATCTCTGCTTCTGATGATGAAGTAGGAACCATGGTAGCAGATGCTATGGAAAAGGTTTCCAAAGACGGCGTTATCACCATCGAGGAATCCAAGACAATGAAGACAGAGCTTGACCTGGTAGAAGGTATGCAGTTTGACAGAGGTTACCTGTCCGCATATATGTGCACCGATATGGATAAGATGGAAGCAAATCTGGATGATCCATACATCTTAATTACTGATAAGAAGATCTCCAACATCCAGGAGATCCTGCCAATTCTTGAGCAGATCGTAAAGATGGGCGCAAGACTGCTGATCATCGCTGAAGATGTAGAAGGCGAAGCTCTTACAACCCTGATCGTAAACAAGTTAAGAGGTACTTTCAATGTAGTTGCTGTTAAGGCTCCTGGCTACGGCGACAGAAGAAAAGAAATGCTGCAGGATATCGCTATCTTAACCGGTGGTACTGTTATCTCCGAAGAAGTTGGTCTGGAATTAAAGGATGCTACCATGGAGCAGTTAGGCCGTGCAAAATCCGTTAAGGTTCAGAAAGAGAACACAGTGATCGTTGATGGTAACGGCAGCAAGGAAATGATCGCAGCAAGAGTTGCCCAGATCCGTAAGCAGATCGGTGAGACCACTTCTGATTTCGACAGAGAGAAATTACAGGAGCGTCTGGCTAAGTTAGCTGGCGGTGTAGCTGTTATCCGTGTAGGTGCTGCTACTGAGACCGAGATGAAGGAAGCTAAGCTTCGTATGGAAGATGCTTTAAATGCAACCCGTGCAGCAGTTGAAGAGGGAATTATCGCAGGCGGCGGTTCTGCTTATGCACATGCTACCGTTGATGTTCAGAAGGTAGTTGATACTCTGGAAGGTGACGAGAAGACCGGTGCCAAGATCATCTTAAAGGCTCTGGAAGCTCCTCTGTTCCACATTGTAGCAAACGCAGGTCTGGAAGGCGCTGTTATCGTAAACAAGGTAAAAGAGTCCCCAGTTGGCGAAGGCTTTGATGCTTACAATGAGACTTTCGTAAACATGATCGAAGCAGGTATCCTGGATCCTGTTAAGGTTACAAGAAGTGCATTACAGAATGCAAACAGCGTTGCATCTACTTTACTGACCACTGAGTCTGTAGTAGCAACCATCAAGGAACCGGCACCAGCTGCTCCGGCTGCACCTGATATGGGCGGAATGTATTAATCAGAAATATAAAAATAGGAATATACTGTTAGTAAAAAGAAGTCTGTGGCGGATAAAAACGTTGCAGACTTCTTTTTTTGTTAAAAATTTGTCTGACCTATTGCCTTTTTAATAAAAAAATGCTAATCTAAACTCATGAGATGTCAGACGAATTTTTAAAAAATAATATGATGAATTAAAAGGAGAACGGTTATGAAGTTACACAGTCAGGAAGTTAGAAAACTTGCACCGGAAAATGACCCGTTAAAGATCGGAATGGGATGGAGCGTGGCAGATCTGGATAAACCTCAGATTTTAGTAGAAAGCTCTTTTGGTGACAGTCATCCGGGAAGTGCCCATCTGAACCAGTTTGTAGAAGAGGGCGTAAAAGCAGTCAACGATAACGGAGGAAAAGCAGCCAGATATTATGTGACCGATATCTGCGACGGCATTGCCCAGGGACATGACGGCATCAATTATTCTCTTGCACACAGAGATATGATGACCAATATGATCGAAGTTCACGGAATGGCAAGCGGCTTTGACGGCGGCATGTTTATTGCCAGCTGCGACAAGTCCGTGCCTGCTATTTTAATGGGTATCGGCCGTTTAAAGGATATGAGTGCTATTGTAGTTACCGGCGGTGTTATGGAAGCCCATACTATTACACCAAAGTATGTGGAAAATGACCCGGCCTGCGCTATTAACGAACTGCTGACACTGGAGCAGATCGGTAAATTCGACGCACAGGAAAAGAGAGGCGAGATCCCGGAGGAACAGTTAAATTATTATAAGCACAATGCATGCCCAAGCTGCGGCGCATGTTCCTTTATGGGTACTGCTTCCACCATGCAGATCATGGCAGAGGCACTAGGCCTTATGCTTCCAGGCACTGCCCTGATGCCCGCAACTGCACCGGAATTAAAGCAGGCTGCTTATGATGCAGGAAAACAGCTGATGAAGTTAGTAGAAAAAGGTATCAAGGCAAAGGATATTGTTACCATGAAGAGCTTTGAGAACGCTATTATGGTACATGCTGCTATCAGCGGTTCTACCAATGCAACCATGCACATTCCTGCTATTGCCCATGAATTCGGCTTTGAAGTAGATGCAGAAACCTTTGACCGTATGCACAGAGGAGCCCACTATCTGCTTAATATCCGTCCATCTGGTGACTGGCCAGCCCAGTATTTCTATTATGCAGGCGGTGTTCCGAGAGTTATGGAAGAGATCAAGGATATGCTGCATCTGGATGTAATGACAGTTACAGGCAAGACCTTAGGTGAGAACCTGGAAGAATTAAAGAAAAATGGTTTCTATGACCACTGCGATGAACTGTTAAGGGAAAAAGGCAAGCTGTTAGGACGGGAGATCAAGCGTACAGAGATCATCCATGCCTTTGATGATGCAAAGGGAACAGATGGAAGCATTGCTATTTTAAAGGGCAACCTGGCTCCGGAAGGCTGTGTGATCAAGCACACTGCATGCCCGAAGGAAATGTTTGAGGCCACCCTTCTTGCAAGACCATTTAACAGTGAGGAAGAGTGTATTGACGCTGTTCTTAAGAGAAAGGTAAAACCAGGGGATGCTATCTTTATCCGCTATGAGGGACCAAAGGGAAGCGGTATGCCTGAAATGTTCTATACAGGTGAAGCTATATGTTCTGACCCGAAACTGGCTTCCAGCGTGGCACTGATCACTGACGGACGTTTCTCCGGTGCATCCAGAGGCCCGGTTATCGGTCATGTAAGCCCGGAAGCTGCTGCAGGCGGACCTATTGCTCTGGTAGAAGAAGATGACCTGATCTATATTAATGTAAAAGAGCGCAGACTGGAGATCGTAGGCGTAAAGGGTGAAAAGCGCACTCCAGAGGAAATGGAAGAGATATTAAAGGCCAGAAAAGCCAAATGGCAGCCAAAGCCTCCGAAATATACCAAGGGAACCCTTAAGCTGTTCTCTGAACATGCAGTATCACCTATTAAAGGCGGATATATGGTGTAGTCCTGAGTGGATCCAGCGCATGGAATAATCTTACCAAAACATCAGACAATAAAAGCTGTCTGACCAATACGAAGTAAATTAATGCCTTTTGTACACCTGTACAAAAGACATTTTTATTGCAGAAAACAAACACAAAGTAATATTGCACAAAAATATGAATACGAAATTGTGGAAAACATAAAAAACGCATTTGAGACACACAAAATTTCCACAATCCCTTGACATAAGATGTCTGATGTGGTAAAAAGATTATATCAGACATCTTATTAATTAAGATCCTGCATATGATCAGGATCTATTATAAAGAAAGGGAAGGTATTAAGTTATTTAGGAGGCAGAAACATGAACGCAATGGATTCAATTTTTCTCCCACGTTTTACCATTGGCGAGAATGCATTTGACGCTTTCCATGATGAAATGGGAAGATATGGAAAAAAGTAGCAGTGATCCACGGAGAAAGAGCATGGAAAGCAGCAAGGGAATATGTAGTTCCTGCACTGGAAAAAGCAGGTCTTACGATTACTACAGAATGGCTGTATGGACATGATGCAACCCACGAAAACGCTGATAAGATCTCAAATGATCCTGCAGTACAGGAAGCAGATATGCTCCTTGCAGTAGGCGGTGGAAAATGTATCGATACAGCAAAGCTGGCTGCAGATCACCTTGGAAAACCGGTATTTACCGCTCCTTCCATTGCGTCTAACTGTGCTCCTGTTACCCAGATCAGTATTATGTACCATGAGGATGGTTCTTTCTGCGATATCCCAAGATTAAAGGAAGTACCGGTACACTGCTTTATCAACCCGAAACTGGTTTTAGCAGCTCCTGTTAAATACCTGTGGGCTGGTATCGGCGATGCCATGGCAAAGCATGTAGAGTCCAGCTGGTCTGCAAAGGCTGGGGAGAAGTTAAGCTTTGGCAGTGAGTTTGGTATCACAGCAGGACAGATGTGCTTCTATCCAATGGTGAAGGATGCAAAGAAGGCAATGGATGATGCAAAAGCAGGAAGAAACAGTGAAGAGCTGGAAAACACCATTTTAAATATTGTTGTTTCCCCAGGTGTTGTATCTGTTTCCGTTCATCCAAATTATAATGGCGGTATTGCACATGCTTTATTCTATGGCCTGACCAAGAGAGAGCATATTGAAAAGAAACATCTCCACGGTGAGGTGGTTTCCTACGGCACACTGGTAAATCTTATGGTAGATAAGGACTGGGATAAGCTGAAACTGGCTTATGGCGTAAATAAGTCTATTGACCTGCCTGTATGCCTGGCTGATCTGGAGCTGGAAAAGGATGACAAGTTAGAGGATGTCCTTGAAGCAACAATGGCAAACCAGGAAATGACCCATACACCTTATCCTGTAACAAAAGAGATGATCTATCAGGCAATCCAGGATCTGGAAGACTATAAGGGTTAAAAACCTAGAATGCAAGTTAGAGAGGATAGTAAAATGGCAGTAACCATACGTGATATACGGGTAATCTGCACAGCGCCGGAAGGTATCAACCTTGTGGTGGTAAAAGTGGAGACCAGCGAGCCGGGACTTTACGGACTGGGCTGCGGAACCTTTGCTTACCGCCACCTGGCTGTAAAGCTGGTAGTAGAAGAATATTTGAAGCCTCTTCTGGTTGGAAGAAATGTAGAGAATATCGAAGATCTGTGGCAGTTGATGAACCAGAACGGATACTGGAGAAACGGTCCTATTGAAAATAATGCTATTTCCGGTGTAGATATGGCATTATGGGATATTAAGGGAAAAATGGCAAATATGCCGCTGTACCAGCTGTTTGGCGGAAAATGCAGAGAAGGTATTCCTGTATACCGTCACGCAGACGGCCGTGATCTTTCCGAACTGTGTGAAAACATTGAACGTTTCCATGAAATGGGTATCACCAATATCCGCTGCCAGTGCGGCGGTTACGGCGGCGAAAGCTATGGAAATACGCCGGCAACTGCACCAAAGGGCGCACAACCAGGCGTATATCTGGACTCCAGAAGCTACATCCGCAATACAGTAAAACTGTTTGAGGGCATCAGAAACAAGTTAGGATATGAGATCAATCTGGTACATGATGTTCATGAGCGTATTGCTCCGTCAGAAGCTATTAAACTGGCAAGAGAACTGGAACCATATGATCTGTTATTCTTAGAGGATCCGGTACCGATTGAGCAGACTGACTGGTTAAAGAGATTAAGAGAACAGACTTCTATCCCGATTGCGGAAGGCGAGTTGTTTAATAATCCGGTTGAGTGGAGAAAACTTATCTCAGAACGGCTGATCGATTACATCCGCGTACATTTAAGCCAGGTTGGCGGTATTACACTGGCAAGAAAGCTGCAGATCTTTGCAGAACAGTTTGGTGTACGCACTGCATGGCACGGACCTGGAGATATGTGCCCGGTAGCACATGCAGCAAACATCCATATTGACCTGGCAGCACCAAACTTTGGTGTACAGGAATGGTCCGGCATTGAGCCTCCAAACTTTGTTATCCAGGAATTAAAGGGACCACATGGTGCGCTCCTTGAAGTATTTCCGGGACTGCCTGAGTTTGACAATGGTTATGTATATGCAAATGATAAACCTGGTCTGGGCGTTGATCTGAATGAGGAAGAAGCAGCAAAATATCCTTGCGAGAACACTGTGACCACATGGACACAGACAAGACGCAGGGACGGAGCACTTCAGACCCCGTAAAGAAATGAAGAATCCCCCGGATTCTTACACCAATCTCCCCGGTTTACCGGGGAAAATCAAAATATATTTATACATTCCGCTCCCGTATCACGGGAGCTGGCCACCATATATTATTATAGGAAGATAAAAAAATGGCATTTGATTACAAGGAAAAATTCAGCGTAGCTGGCAAAAAGTGCATCGTTACCGGTGCAGCACAGGGACTTTCCAGAGGTATGGCAGAAGGTCTATTAGAGAATGGCGCTGAGGTTGTATTAATGGACCTTCAGGCAGAAAAGCTGCAGGCAGTTGCAGATGAATACTGCAAGATGGGCTACAAGGCACATGCAGTAGCAGGTGACTTATCCAAGAAGCCAGAGATCGACCGTATGTTCGCAGAAGCTATGGAGATCTTAGGAAATAAGCTGGATGTTATGATCCCGGCAGCAGGTATCCAGAGACGTTACGAGCCATGGGAATTCCCGGAGGATGCATGGAGACTGGTTATTGATGTTGACTTAAACCATGTATGGTTTATGTGCCAGAAGGCAGTTCAGGTTATGAAAGATAAGGAAGGCAGCACCGGAAAGATCATCAACATCGCTTCTATGAACGCATTCTTTGGCGGTACAACTGTTCCTGCTTACACAGCAGCTAAGGGTGCTGTAGCAATGCTGACCAAGAGCCTTGCATCTGACTGTGCTGACCACAATATCTGCTGCAACGCAATTGCTCCTGGATATATGGATACTGAAATGTGCGCTAACATGACTCAGGAAAGAAAAGACGAGTGCACCAAGAGAATCCCTGCAGCACGTTGGGGACTGCCAGATGACCTTAAGGGACCGGTTCTGTTCCTGGCTTCTGATGCAAGTGACTACTTAAATGGTGCTGTTATCCCTGTAGACGGCGGATTCTTAGTTAAGTCATGATGATGTCCTCACAGGTGGGATAGTTAAATAGTACACTTAGAAAAGGGGTGCTGTAGTAAGACGATCAGTCGGGCTGCAGTGCCCCTTTTCAAAATCTTCCATTTTTGAAACACCCAGAGGGTGTTAGGGGCTTGACATTCATGGTTCGTTAGTTATATCATGAAATAACGATGGATAAACGTCAGGTATTTTTGAAATAATTGGGAGGTGGTCGCGTGCGACAGACGCAAAAAGAGAAACTGCTGCCGGAGCAGACAGCAGAGAAGATAAGGGAATACATAGAAGGTAATGGATTAAAGGTAGGAGATAAGCTTCCAAACGAATTTCAGCTTGCTGAGATCTGTGGAGTAGGAAGAAGTACCGTGCGGGAAGCGATCAAGCTTCTGGTTTTTTCCGGAAAAGTAGAAGTAATCCGTGGAAGCGGTACTTATATTAAGAAAGAAAAAGTTTCCCAGGCATCACCGGCGGTAAATGATGATCCTATAGGACTTCAGGAAAACAGTGAAGAAAATCTGTTTCAGACAGGTCTGGAATTTGTAGATGTACGTCTGATGTTAGAGCCGGAAGTGGCAGCTATGGCAGCTACCAATGCAGATTATGCTGATTGTCATAAACTTCAGCAGATCCAGAAGAAGGTAGAAGACCTGGTTGCCCAAGGAAAAGATCATATTGCTGCGGATATTGAGTACCACAGGCAGTTGGCAGCCTGCACCCATAACCAGACCCTTTGCAATCTTATGGAGATCGTGGTAAAGGGAATTCCGATTTTTGTACAGATGACAAAAAATAATTTTGCCAAAACAACAGTGGACCAGCACCAGGCGATCACAGATGCCATTTCATCTGCAGATGCCCCGGGAGCAAGATATGCAATGATCACCCACTTAAACAGCAACCGCAAACGGATCTTAAAAGTGCTGACAGAGCAAAAATCAAATGGAAAGTTATAATCCCCTGTGTTTTCATTGAAAGTTATTGTCAATTTCGTTATAATAGTGTTAAAAAACAGATTGTACATGATCGGTTCGGGGGACACATTATGGAAAAAAGTTTTTTGACATGGACAGCAGCCGCTTTAGGAACGGCAATTCTTTTAACAGCATGCAATACGAATACAGGAACAACTGCGCCAGGCAGCAAGGTGAAACTGGACCCAAGTAAACCGGTTTCCCTTACTGTCTGGCATTATTATAATGGGGCACAACAGGCTGCCTTTGACCAGCTGGTTTCTGAATTTAACACTACAGAGGGAAAAGACAAGGGTATTTATGTAGAAGGATATACCCAGGGATCTGTATCTGATCTGGAAAAGGCAGTTTCAGATGCAGTATCCGGTGCTGTAGGTGCCCAGTCTTTGCCGGATATTTTCTCTACCTACGCAGATACTGCCTATGCAGTACAGAAAAAGGATAAACTGGCGGATCTGTCTTCTTATTTTACAGAGGAAGAACTGTCTGAATATGTGGACTCTTACATAAAAGAAGGCTATTTCCATGATGATACCTCTCTTTATCTCTTCCCTGTAGCAAAGTCTACAGAGATCATGATGATCAATAAAACAGACTGGAAGCCATTTGCAGATGCTACCGGTTCTTCTTTAGAGGAACTTTCTACTTTAGAGGGAGTGGCAGACGTTGCAAAGCGTTACTATGAGTGGACCGACAGTTTGACCCCGGATATCCCTGATGATGGAAAAGCATTTTACGGAAGAGACTCCATGTCCAATTACTTTATTATTGGCATGAAACAGTTAGGAGCAGATATCTTTGACGTAAAGGACGGTCAGGTTACGATCCAGGCAGACAAAGAAAAAGTCCGCCGCCTGTGGGACAATTATTATGTACCTTATGTAAATGGCTATTTTGCAAGTATGGGAAAATTCCGTTCAGATGATGTGAAAACAGGGGATATCCTGGCTTACACCGGTTCTTCCGTATCTTCTATGTACTTCCCGGATCAGGTAGTAACCGATGAGGGCAGCCATGCCATTGATTATGTGGTAATGCAGCCTCCTGTATTAGAGGGAGGCGAACAGATCAATGTACAGCAGGGCGCAGGAATGGCAGTGACAAAGTCAGATGCCCAGCATGAATATGCCTCCTGTGAGTTTTTAAAATGGTTTACCAGAAAAGAAAATAATCTCCGTTTTGTATGTGAGTCTGCCTATCTGCCGGTGCGCAAGGATGCCAATTCCATGAAAGCGTTAGATGAAGTGATCAAAGAAAAAGACCTGAAAGTAAATGCTAAGGCGTATCAGTGTTTAAGCAGTATTTTAAATGCCTATGAGTCCATTCATTTTTATACCCCGAACTGCTTTGAAAACGGATATGCCACCAGAAATATCCTGGATTATGATCTTTCCGACAAAGCTGCCCAGGATAAAGAAAAAGTAGATGAAATGGTAGTAGCCGGAATGTCAAGAGCAGAAGCAGCTGCAGAATTTACCGGCGATGCTGCGTTTGAAGAATGGTATGACAGCTGGTATCAGAAGTTAAATGACACGGCACATTCCAATCAGTAGATCCTGTATTTAAGGCCGGAAACAGGATCAGAAATAAGATGAGAAATGCCACAGGCAGGAGGTTTGGAAGTAAAACATGAAAAAAAAGAAAAGAACATTGATGCATATTTTACTTCTGCCTCTTTTACTGGTGGTATTATTTCAGGGCATCTTACCTTTTTCCATGCTCCTTTCCAGCGGTGTTAAATCCATTATGGAGAGTAATGCAGTAGATCTTGACAGTTATCTGGTGGAAAACAGCAAGGTAATACTGGAAAATGCCATGATCGAGCAGTGGAGTGCTGTGCGCAAAGAGAGCAACTATCTGAATAGTGTTCTTTCTGATCTGTTAAAAGAACAACGGGCAGATATAGAAAAGTTTACAAAGGATAAGGAACTTCAGAAGGAATATACCCAGCGTGTATTTCCGGAGCTTTTAGAGTCTTTGCGCCGTGATACCACCTGCGGTGTGTTTCTTGTTATGGCAAATGATCAGCCAATAGGGGCACCGGGAGATTTTACGGGATTTTTCCTCAGGGACTCTGATCCTGTGACCAAGGCAGATACAAACTCTGACCTTCTTTTGGAGCGCGGGGATAAAACTCTGGCCCGTCAGTGGGGAATTACCCTGGATAATTCCTGGTCCCCTGCATTTCGTTTTCAGGGAAAAGGTATCAGGGAAAGTGATGATTTTTTCTATGAACCTTACACAGCAGGTATGGCTCATACAGGGGTAGATATGGCCAGTTTAGGTTACTGGTCCATGCCTTTTATACTGGAAGATTATGAAATGGATAACCATAAAATGATCACATATTCTGTCCCTTTGGTCAATGATGGTGTGATCTATGGTGTTGTGGGAACGGAAGTTTCTGTCAGTTATCTGTGCAATACCTATTTCCGTGTACAGGATCTGAACAGGCAACAGACAGCCGGTTACGCCATTGCCGTTGATAACGGAGATGGTACGTATGAAAATATTGCAGGAAAAGGTAATCTTTATGATGCGGTACAGCGTGAAAATGGTATTTTTAAGCTGGAAAGTACAAAGCATGAGGATCTTTTCAAGGTAAAGGACTCTAAGATCGGTTCCCAGGAGATCTATGCCCTGTTTTCAAAAATGAATTTGTATGCCAATAATGTCCCTTATAAGAATACAAACTGGGTTTTATGTGGTTTTGTGGCAGAGGACTCTATTTTCAGTCTGGGAGATAAGCTGTACAGCGATATTTTGACGACTATTGTGGCCTGTGCAGTTTTGGGACTGGTGATCATGAGTGTGGTGATCCGCTGCGTAACACGACCGGTATACAGGCTTATGGACAGTATCCGAAGCGGAATTGCAGGCTTAAAAGAGTTTGCGCCTTCCGGTATCCAGGAAGTAGATGAGCTGCATCAGGTGGTTGAAAATCTGACAGAAAGTGAGATCAGCACAGAACATCAGCTCAGTGAAGAAAAAGAGCGTTACCGGATCGCAGTAGAAAGTTCCAATGACCTGTTTTTTACATACCGTGAAAAAGGAAATACACTGGAGATCGTAAACAGCAGGGAAATGGATGGTTTGTGGGATATAAAAAATGCCAAAAAAAAGATCCTGGACCGTTATTTTTCAAGGGAAGACCAGAAAAAGCTCCTTTCTATGCTGCAAAGTCATGAGAATACAATTTATGGTCAGTTTTGCTGTATCAATGGCAACCACTCACAGGGACGCTGGATCGAGATCAGAGGAAAGACCATTACAGAGACAAAAGAGGATGATCGAAAGATCGTAGGTTTTGTCCGGGATATCCATGAAACAAAGATGCGGGAACTGAAACAGGAACGAAAGCAGATGATAGATCCTGTTACCTTATTTTACCGTTTAAAACCGGGAATGGAGGTAATTGAGAAGGTTCGTGGAAAGTATCCCCAGGGTATGTTTATTCTTGTGGATATCTGTCATTTTACCATCATAACCAGGGACTTTGGTCTGACATTTAGGGATGTGGTCCTGGAAGAATTTTCCAAAATGTTTCTGGAGGTGTGTGCCGAAGATCTTTCCAGACCTCCGGTGATGATCCGTGCAGGTTCTGATGAACTCCTTGCCTGGATCCCTAAAATTACAGAGGAAAGCTGCAGGCAGAAACTGGAAAAACTGAAAGAACGTTTTTCTGTGATGATCCGGCGCAGTGCCTTAAATCTTAATTTCCAGGCTGGAATTGCCAGAGGGGATGAAAGTGTAACAACCACCTCTCTGTTAAGACGGGTCCGGATCGCTGTTACAGAAGCGGAAAAGCAGGAGATCGGTGTCCTTTCCTGGAATGAGGTAAAGGATCCGGGAGCACAGCCGAAAACATTTGGAAAGATCGTTTCCATGGGATATATGGAACAGATCAGTCTGGCTTCCCTGGCATTAAATCTGTTAGACCGCTGTCCGTCTATTGATGCAGGACTGGATCTGCTTTCCCGCCGCTTAAAAGCACGTTATGGAATGGAAAATATGCTGATCACCAGTTTTCATTATGATTTCCTTTCCAGCGAGCTGGAATACCAGTGGAAGCATCTTCATGGCCTCATGGGAAAACGGGGCGTTGTCCACTGTACAGAAGAAGAGTATGAAAAATTAAATCAGGATGCCCAGATCAACGCAGTGCAGCCTGTAAAACAGCTGTTGTCCGTTGTACCTGTTTTCAGGAAAACAGATATAGACCAGACCGGTGTGGGGATCCTTATGTCAGATAACGGACAGTATTCCGGAAGCATCTTCCTTTTGGGAATAGAACCATCTGTTTATGAAAATGAGGAGGATAGAAAGCTTCTCTGGGAGATCGGCATTATCATCCAGAATCGTATCAACAGAGACCGTCATGATCAGTCTGCACAGGCAAAATCCGATTTCCTGGCCCATATGTCCCATGAGATCCGTACTCCTATGAACGGTATCATTGGTATGACAGAGATCGCTCTAAAAGAAGGACAGACAGAGGAAGTGCGTTTAGACTGCTTAAAGAAGGTAAAAGGATCCTCCAAATATCTGTTAGGTCTGTTAAATGATATTTTGGATATGTCAAAGATCGAAAGCGGAAAGATGAAACTGGTAAAAGATGATTTCCAGCTTGATAAGATGATCGGCGAACTGTATCCGTTATTGGAAGCTAAGTTTGAGGAAAAATCTCAGAAATATCACCAGGAGATCCATTTGGTCAACCAGTGGTTCTATGGGGATGCTTTGCGTCTCAGTCAGGTCCTGGTCAATCTGTTAAGCAACGCAGTGAAATATTCCGGGGATCACACGGAGATCACTTTAACAGTAGAGGAAACAAGGCTTTCTGATGGTCTTTCTAAATTACAGTTTGCGGTGAAGGATCACGGCATTGGTGTCAGTGAAGAAGACCGCCAGCGTATTTTCAGAAGTTTTGAGCAGGTGGACCGTTCTGCGGTAGGACAGCAGGGAACCGGACTGGGACTGGCGATCAGCAACCGCCTGGTACATATGATGGGCGGAATCATTGAGCTTGAAAGCCAGATCGGGGAAGGAAGTACCTTCCGGTTTTCCATTACGTTAAAGCCGGTCAGCGCCCACCATGTAAAAGAAGAAGTTTCCAGAGTGGAAAGAGATTTTACAGGTGTCCGCGTTCTGGTAACAGAGGACAATCCATTGAACCGGGAGATATTACAGTATATTCTGGAAGATATGGGAATGTCTGTGGAAAATGCCTGTGACGGAAAAGAGGCGGTAGATAAGTTTACCGCCTCCGAGAAAGGATATTATGATCTGATCATTATGGATATTATGATGCCGGTTATGAACGGACTGGAGGCAGCCCATGCCATCCGGACCACCGATCATCCGGATCATAAAAAGATCCCAATCATTGCCATCAGTGCCAATGCTTTTGATGAAGATATCCGCAGGTCTCTTGCAAGCGGCATGAATGCCCATCTTTCCAAGCCAATCGAAGTGGATAAACTGCGGGAGACCCTTGGAAAACTGTTAAAATAAGGACTTACTGAACAAAGGGAGCAATGGTTTCTTCCGGGGCTGGCTGTGAGGTTTCCGGTGCAGCCGGAGCAGTTGGCGCTGGCTCTGTTGGTGCAGGAGCCGTCTGTGCAGGGGCTGTCTCATGTTTTGGAGCCTTTTTCTCTGTTGTCCCAGCCTTAGTTGGAGCAGCTGCTTTTGTTGGATTTGCAACAGAACTGCTTTCTTGTGCTCCTTTTGTGCTGGAGGCAGTTGTATCAGAAGTAGTTGTACCGGAAGTAGTTGTGCCGGAAGCAGAAGAGGTGTTGCGGTGGATCACAGCACTATGGCCAAGATAGGTTTTGGAGTGGTCCAGAGTACGTTCGACTTCCTGTCCGTCTTTGTATACAACTTTATAAGTATCCCAGCGGCTGCCTTTGGTGGCCGCTTTTATTGTATTTTCTGTTCCCGGAGCTAAAGTAGGGTCTTCTACGTATTCCGGTTCCGGCGGGTCGATTTCTTCTACTTTTTCAGAAGCCAGATCCCATACAACCCCATCCTCTAATACAGGCACGCCGAAAATAGAAACAGTTGCCTTGCGGTCAGCGTAGCTTGCAAGAATACCGATAGGTTTGTCAGAAGTATTTACAAAACGGAAGTCAGGCTGTTCCCAGCTGATGGCAGCATCCTGGCCCGGAGTTACATAGTTAGGCTCGAAAGTATGGGAGCGGCGGAAGGTAACTTCCATGCCGGACTGAAATACTACCCGGTATAAGGTACTGGAGATCTGGCATACACCGCCTCCCAGTTCCTGGACGACAGCGCCGCTGTTGTATGCGGCTGCTTCCTGGTATCCTTTTTCCGCAGTACGCTGTCCTACAACAGAGTTAAAAGAAAATTCTTCCCCGGGCTGGACAATGGTTCCGTTTAAAGCTTCTGCAGCAAGGCGTACATTGGTGTTGCGCTTATCATTGTCCGTGGTTTCAGTGGTAAAAGTGACGAGAGTCTTGTAGCTGGCTTTTACCTCATCACAGGAAATAGAAGGTGCTTCCTTATGGGACTGTACTTCTACTACAGCATCCATGCGGTTTTCATGAATGGCAGCTAAAATATCATTGGCCAGCTGATCCCGGTCAATACGTGAGCCGGCGCAGCCTTCCCTGAACACAAACTGTCCCTTCTGGTTGTCATAGTGGTCCAGGGTACTGATCTTTGAAGGAACATCCCATTCTTTTGCCAGTTCTTCCAGTTCCTGGGAAATGGAATTTTTCAGGGCATCCGTTGGAAGCTCTGCCGCTGATAATGTAAGATCTCCTGAAACGGTTTCCTCTTCTTTACTGGTAAGCCAGTCGCGGATGGCGTCTGTAAGAATGTTGGGAAGTTCCTTACTGTCATCTTCATATGCGGCAGTCATCTTCCAGGAAAGAGACTTACTGATCCGGGAAACAGCCTCATCTTTGCTTAATCCCTCTAAAGAAATGCCGTTGACAGTCAGTAAGACAGGAGTAGTTTCAGATGCCTGGCTGGCAGTTGCTTTTGCGGCTCCTTCCGGTTCAGAAACAGAACGGGAATGGAGTACAGCAGCGGAGATGCCTAAGAGTACGACAACAGCTCCTGCTGCTGCAAAGGGGATCCAACCTCCTTTTATTGGTTTTCTTTTCGGCTTGTCATAGTCAAAATTCAGCCGCTTTGGTGTATGATCCTTATCCCGTCTTCCTCTGGGACCATGATAGGAAGAGCGGGAATTCTTGTTTAAAGACATAAATATCCCTCTTTTCATATGCTTTTTCATATGCTTTATAAAGTATTTTACAGATTTTGTATTATATAAGAAGGGATAAGGGATGTCAAGGCAGGTAAATACTGGTTTAAGGAAATATTAAACTAAATGTCAAAATGTCTGGAACAGGCGGGTCAGGACCGTAAAAATAATACAGCATAAAGCACCGCAAAATGCCGGCAGAAAAGCAGAAACAAAGGTCCACCATTTACTTTTTGTTTCTTTATACAGTGTGATCAGGGTAGTGGAACAGGGCCAGTGCATCAGGGAGAAAAGCAGGACGCAGACAGCTGTTTTCCAGGTCCAGCCATGTAACAGAAGGATCTCTTTTAACTGTCCCATATTTTCAAAATTTGTTAGGCTTCCCTGGGCTGTGTAGGCCATAAGGATAATAGGAAGAACGATTTCGTTTGCCGGAAGTCCCAGGATAAAGGCAGTTAAGATCACCCCGTCCATCCCCATAAGACGTCCAAGAGGGTCTAAAAACCGGCTGAAACGTGCAAGAAGGCTTATATTTCCCGGAGCTGTATTTGCCATGATCCACAGGAGAAAACCGGCAGGAGCAGCTACAGCGGCAGCTCTTCCAAGGACGAAAAGGGTCCGGTCTGTTACCGAGCGAAAGATCACTTTGCCGATCTGGGGCTTCCTGTAAGGGGGAAGCTCTAAGGTAAAGGAAGAGGAAACTCCTTTTAAGATCGTTGCAGATAAAAGGTAAGAGGTAATAAAAGTCATGGCGATCCCTGAAAGGATGAACAAAGTAAGCAGCAGGGCACTGGCAGCAGAAGAAAGCAGGCCATGGCTATTTCCGGATAAAAACAGCAGGATCAAAGTGATAAAAAGAGGCAGACGGCCGTTACAGGGAACGAAACTGTTTGTGATCATGGCAATAAGCCGTTCTCTTGGGGAGTCGATAATACGACAGCCTGTGATCCCTGCTGCGTTGCAGCCAAATCCCATTGCCATGGTAAGAGCCTGTTTCCCGCAGGCTTTACAGCACTGGAAAGGCCGGTCTAAGTTGTAGGCGATACGGGGCAGATAGCCGGAGTCCTCCAATAAGGTAAAAAGAGGAAAGAAAATAGCCATGGGAGGCAGCATAACGGAAACCACCCAGGCGAGGACCTGATAGACCCCATGAACGAAGGCGTCCCGGATCCAGTCTGGAAAATGAAGGGATAAAAGGGCCTGATCCAGTACCGGCTGAAAGGAAAAAAACAGTCTGGAAAGCAGGGCGGACAGGTCGTTTGCCCCAACCAGGGTGATCCAGAAGATAAGGGCTAAAAGTCCGGCCATGGCAGGATAGGCAGCCAGGCGGCCTGTAAGGATGCGGTCCAGTTTCCGGTCGGTTTCATTGTAGCTGCGTTCCGGCAGCTTTACACAAAGGGAGGCAATGGTTTCAGCGTTGTCGATCAGGCCGGAGACAATGCGGTCTTTTAATATGTCTTTAAAAATGCCTTTTCTGTTTAAATGATCCCAGGCAGTTTTTAAACAGTCTGCAATGGCAGGATCCTGTGACGGAACAAGCTGGCAGGCATTTGTAAAAGACCGGAGAAAGGACGGATCATCTTCTAGCAGGCGCAGGGAGAGAAAGCGGGAAGTGGTATAAAATGGAAGTTCATGGGTATCCAGCCAATTTTTCACAGCAGGTTCCACCATGGAGACTGCTTTTTCCAGTTCAGGGCAGTAAGTGACCTGATAGTGGGGAATGGCAGGACCTTCAGTAATATCATCTAACCGCTCCAAGAAAGAAGAAAGTGTGCTTTTCTTTCTGGCAGAGGTTCCTGCTACCGGTACACACAGCAGGTCTGATAACTGATCCAGATCAATGGTGATGTTTTTCTTTTCCGCTTCATCTAAAAGATTGACACATACCAATGTACGGTCCGTAGCTTCCAGGATCTGAAGGACCAGGTTTAAATTGCGTTCCAGACAGGTGGCATCACAGACAATGACCACTGCCTGATGAGCACCGAAACAGATAAAATCCCTGGCAACTTCTTCCTCTGCAGAACGGGAAGAGAGGGAGTAAGTTCCTGGAATGTCTACCAGTGTGTAATCACGGGCCGGACTGTGGCAGATTCCCCAGGCATTAGCTGTGGTCTTGCCGATCCAGTTTCCGGTGTGCTGCTTCTTCCCGGTAGTAAGACTGTTAAATAAAGTACTTTTTCCTACATTGGGATTTCCTGCAAGGGCGATCACAGGATAGTGATCCGGTATGGCTTTTGGCTGCTTCATGCTTTCTCCTTTCTGCAGATCTGGATGTTTCTGCTGTCTGCTTTACGGATAGCGATCACAGCTCCGCGGATCTGGTAGGCAGCAGGATCCCCTAAAGGGCTTATCCCAACACATTCTACCAGTGTATTTTCAACGAGACCTATATCAAGAAAACGGCGTCGGATGCTGCCGGAAGAGGTAAGGCAGCAGACCCGTGCTTTTTCACCAGGTTTTATATCGTTCAGACAAAGAGGGGAAGTCATAAGAATATTACCTGCCTGGGAAGTTATTTGTACTTATTATATGATACCAAGGGTCAAAAGGTTAAAAATCCGATGCAAGCAGTGAAAATAGCTGGAAAACTTAAGAAAGATGGGTTATAATATTAACAATATAGGTTATAAAAAATACAACAGGAGAAGGCAGAATTATCATGGAAGAAAATTATATTGAATGGCTGGTAAAACGGAAAGATCCCGTATATGCCTGGCCGGTAAAGATCCTGATGATCGTTGTGTGCGCGTTATCAGTACTGGCAGCACTGCAGATGTTATTGGGAATTCTGATCTTGGCGGCAGCAGCAGCGGCTACGTATTTTGTTTTTCTGAATTTGAGTGTAGAATATGAATACCTGTTTGCAGATGGCGGTTTCAGTGTAGACAGTATTCTTGGAAAAGCAAGAAGAAAGAAAACGTTTGACTGCGATAAAGAAGATGTACAGGTGATCGCACCGGCAAATTCCTATGTTTTAAAGGATTATGAAAAGCAGGGAATGAAAGTGATCGACTGTACCAGTCATAACGCCGGAGCAGATGTCTATGCCCTGATCAGCCAGAAAGGGGCCCAGACCACCAAGGTATTATTTGAACCGGGTGATAAGATGAAGGCAGCGATGCGCAGGGTATTTCCAAGAAAATTTATCTAGTGATAAGTTTACCTCATAAAAAATCATAAGGAATTTCAATGAATATTTTCCGTTAAATGGGTTTGACAATCCATATAAAATTTGCTAGTATTATTTACTAATAAGAAGGCCAAAACGCCAGTGTCTGATAAAACCGATGTTTTTTTAGCGCTGGCGTTATATTGAACCTTCATACAAAAATTTTACAGAGAAAGAGAGGAAAAATGAATGGGTACAATTATCGGTGAAGGCATTACCTTTGATGATGTGCTTCTGGTTCCATCCTATTCAGAAGTGATCCCAAACCAGGTTGATTTAAGCACAAACCTGACCAAGAAGATCCGTCTGAACATTCCGTTAATGAGTGCAGGTATGGATACCGTTACAGAGCATCGTATGGCAATCGCCATGGCTCGTCAGGGAGGAATTGGCATTATTCATAAGAATATGTCTATTGAGGCACAGGCTGAGGAGGTAGATCGTGTAAAACGTTCTGAGAACGGTGTTATCACCGATCCATTCTATCTTTCCCCAGAGCATACATTAAAGGACGCCAATGATCTGATGGCAAAATTCCGTATTTCCGGTGTGCCGATCACAGAAGGCAAGAAGTTAGTTGGTATCATTACCAACCGTGACTTAAAGTTTGAGGAAGATTTCAGCCGTCCGATCAGAGAGTGCATGACTTCCAAGAACCTGGTTACAGCAAAAGAAGGCGTTACCTTAAAGGAAGCAAAAGCGATCCTTGCAAAGGCAAGAGTAGAGAAGCTGCCTATCGTTGATGATGATTTCAACCTGAAGGGCCTGATCACCATCAAAGATATTGAAAAGCAGATCAAATATCCTCTGTCTGCAAAAGATGCCCAGGGACGTCTGTTATGTGGTGCTGCTATCGGTATCACAGCTAACGTTCTGGAGCGTGTAGAAGCACTGGTTAAGGCAAAAGTAGACGTAGTTGTTTTAGACTCTGCTCATGGTCATTCCGCAAACGTTATCCGCTGCGTAAAGATGATCAAGGAAGCATATCCGGATGTTCAGGTCATTGCAGGAAACGTAGCAACCGGTGATGCAACCAGAGCCTTGATCGAAGCTGGCGCTGACTGCGTTAAGGTTGGTATCGGACCTGGTTCTATCTGTACTACCCGTGTAGTTGCAGGTATCGGTGTTCCTCAGATCACCGCTGTTATGGACTGCTACGCAGTTGCAAAAGAGTACGGTATCCCGATCATCGCAGATGGCGGTATCAAGTATTCCGGTGATATTACAAAGGCCATCGCAGCAGGCGGCAGCGTTTGTATGATGGGAAGCATGCTTGCAGGATGCGACGAGAGCCCGGGTGCTTTCGAACTGTATCAGGGACGTAAGTATAAAGTATACCGTGGCATGGGCTCTATTGCAGCAATGGAAAACGGAAGCAAGGACCGTTACTTCCAGACTGACGCAAAGAAGCTGGTTCCAGAAGGTGTAGAAGGCCGTGTAGCTTATAAGGGTATGGTAGAAGATACTGTATTCCAGCTGTTAGGCGGTTTACGTTCCGGTATGGGTTACTGTGGAGCAAAGGATATCCCAACTCTTCAGGAGACAGGAAGATTTGTTAAGATCTCCGCAGCATCCTTAAAAGAGAGTCATCCACATGATATCCATATCACAAAAGAAGCTCCAAACTATTCCATTGAGGAATAGATATGAGTGCAGAAAAAAACAAGCGGCTGCGTTAGCAGACATTTGTTTTTTTCAAGCCATTCACGAAGATTCAGCCTGCGTGAGCAGGCAGTGGAACGCGTCAGCGCGGGAATCTGAGTGTTAGACGAAATTCATGGGTCGCCGCGTTTGCGGCGGCTCTTTTTGGGTTATGGGCCAAAAGCCGCAGACCGGGCTTTGGCTCATTGTAATGTATTTGAAAAAGAAAGCAGGAACATAAATTGGGAGAACGCTCCAAACTTACAACATTATGTTATATAGAAAAAGATGACAGTTATCTCATGCTTCACAGAGTCAGCAAGAAAAATGATGAAAACAAGGACAAATGGATTGGGATCGGCGGCCATTTTGAAGAAGGGGAAAGCCCGGAGGACTGTCTTTTAAGAGAAGCAAAAGAAGAAACCGGTCTTACACTGACTTCCTGGAAATTCCGGGGGATCGTAACCTTTGTTTCCGATGTGTGGGGAACAGAATACATGTGCCTGTATACAGCAGACGGATATACAGGGGAGATGATCTCCTGCAACGAAGGCGTTCTGGAATGGATCAAAAAAGAAGATCTGTTAAAACTGAATCTGTGGGAGGGCGATAAGATATTTTTAAAACTTTTACAGGAAAATGCACCGTTTTTCTCCTTAAAACTGGTGTATAAAGGGGATGAACTGACAGAAGCTGTGTTAAACGGGGAAAACTTAAAGAAATCGTAACAAAATGGCTTGTTTTTTTGTAACTGCGTGTGTGCTATAATGTAATGAGCGCAGGGAAAAACAAGCGGCTGCGCAGCAGACATTTGTTTTTCACAAGCCATTAACGAACGAACCGCCTGCGTTAGCAGGCAGTGGAGCGCGTATGCGCGGGGGTCGTGAGTTTAAGATGTAATGAGCGCAGGGAAAAACAAGCGGCTGCGCAGCAGACATTTGTTGCCAAGCATGTCGAGGAGGCGCCAGTGACGCGTCCGCTGACTTTTCACAAGCCATTAACGAAGGTCCCGCCTAAGTTTCTTTCAAACACCACAGAGAGGACATATCCCAATGAAAAAACATAGATCATCCCAGTTTCTTGCCATCTGTACAGCGGCTGTTCTTGCGCTGTCTGTACCAGCATGGGCAAGTCAGGTTTCCATTACTCCTTTAGATACAGGAAATACAACTTCTTCCCAAAGTCAGTCCGGGGCTTCAGAACCTTCCACAGCGCAGAATACTTCCGGGCAGACAGTGGACATTTCTTCTATTACAAAGCCGACCGTTGCATCCCAGGGCGCAGTTTTATTAAACGCAGCAGATGGAAGTGTGCTTTTTTCCAAGAATGGGGATACAACCTATTACCCTGCCAGCATTACCAAGCTGATGACCGCTCTTTTAGTAGCAGAAAACTGTAATCTGGACGATACAGTTACCTTTTCTGCAACAGCTACTACAAACCTGGAGTCAGGAGCTGTTTCCATTGGCATGGCAGAAGGGGATACGATGACGGTACGCCAGTGCCTGTATGCACTGCTGTTAAAATCTGCCAATGAAGTGGGAAATGCCCTGGCGGAACATGTGGCTGGCAGTAATGCAGCATTTGCGGAGAAAATGAATGCAAAAGCAGCCTCTTTAGGCTGTACCAATACCCATTTTGCAAATCCACATGGTTTAAATGATCCCAACCATTACACCACACCTCACGATATGGCTCTGATCGCCAGAGCTGCTTTTGCAAATGATATTGTAAAAACAGTGGCATCTACCAGAACCTATACACTTCCGGCTACAAAAAACAATCCTTCCGGTCTTACCGTGACTATGGGACACAAAATGTTAAATCCAAATGATGCCCGTTATTATCAGGGAATTATTGGTGGAAAGACAGGATATACGTCCAAGGCAGGAAATACCCTGGTGACTGTTGCAGAGCGCAACGGGGTAAGGCTGGTCGCAGTGGTGATGAAGAGCCAGTCTACCCATTATACGGATACCAAGGCATTGTTAGATTATGGATTTAAGCTGGCAGAGGCAGGTGCTCTTACAGGACAGAGTACCAGTCAGAACAATACGCAGGTTTCCGGCCCGGCTTCTGGAAAGAATGCGTCTGATAATTCCAGCAGTTCTTCTAACCAGGCACAGGAAACACAGGGAACGACAGTTACTCCTGCAGGTCAGGAAACAGCAGCCAGCACACCGGTGCATGCTGTATCTTCAGGAAATAATACCGGAGGTCCGGGCGTTACCAAAGAACGTGGATGGGTGAAAGATGATACCGGCTGGTACTATGTGAAGAACAATGGAGTAAAAGCTTCTAATGAATGGATCACAGATAATGGAGAAGAATACTGGATCCAGGCAGATCACTACATGGCAAAAGGCTGGAAAGAAATCGATGGTAACTGGTATTATCTGTGTTCTACAGGAAGTATGGCAAAGAATGTATGGAAGACAGGGGCAGAAGGTAACTGGTATTACCTGGGTCCGGACGGAGTCATGCTTACAAATACCAAGACTCCGGATGGTTACAGAGTAGGTGCAGACGGTGTATGGATCCAATAATGTTTGTACCGGTGTTATTGTCAGGCAACCTGTTTATGTAGTTTGTCATTTATAATAATGTTCTACGAATTTTAAAAACTGCTTTACATAGGGTTTTAATATCCTGTTTTTGCTGTATACGATGTAAAAAGTACGGACCTGCGCAGCACTCTCCAATGGAAAGGTGAGAAGCTGGTGGGTCCTTTCCATATCTTTTACACTGCGGGCAGAGAGAATGGAAACTCCAAGGCCGGATACAATAGATTTTTTAATAGACTCCAGGTCATTCATCCGGGCTACGATGTTAAGATCGGAAAGATTGATCTGGTGCCGTTCTAAAAACAGATCGATCTCCTTGCGGGTGCCGGAACCATTGGCGCGAAGGATAAAAGGATGGGATAAAAAGTGTTTTAAAGCCACAGGTTCCTCTTTTTTTAATGTATCAGCCAGTTCCAGGTATTCCGGTGTTACCGGGGCTGCCATGACTAAAGAGTCGGTACAGAAGGGAATAAAACAGCAGTCCTCTGCATCTGTTTTAGAACCTGTAAGACCAAAATCCACAGCGCCCTGGATCACTTTTTCAATGGCGTCAGCGCTGTCAGACTGCCAGATATGAAAATGGATATCCGGCTGTATTTTGGAAAACTCTGACAAAAGCTCCGGAAGAAGGTAGGAAGAGGGGATCGTGGATGCACTGACATCGATCAGTTTCCATTTATTCCCAACAAACTCATCCGTGATCTGATCCCGCATATTTAACATATGGACTGCACATTCATAGAGCTGCATTCCACGGTCTGTAACTTTCATCTGTTTGGTGGTACGGATGAGCAGACGGGAATTCAGTTCTTTTTCTAATGCCTGGATATGGGAACTGATCGTTGGCTGGGTCAGGTAGAGGTGTTTGGCTGCCTCGGAAAAGCTTTTATAATCTACAACGGCCACGAAGGCCTCTAATTGTTTGAATTCCATGGGTGTGACTCCTTTTTTCTTCACTCATTACATTATAGCATAATTTATAGATAAAACCTATAAATACCCACAAAATCATCCAATATCTGATTAGATATTGAGAAAAATTAATGTTAAAATGAAAACAAAGAGATTTAAGGGGTGAAGTGACATGTATCAGGTGGGGATCGATATAGGTTCCAGTGCGGCAAAAACCGTGGTGCTGCGGGATGGAGAAATATGGAAGACCATGGAGATGGCAACAGGATTTTCCAGCAGGAAAACGGCAGATGAGATCTATGAGTGGCTGGAAAAAGAACAGGTAGCAGGGGAAGGCACCCGGTACGGAGCCACCGGTTATGGACGAGTATCTGTGCCTTATGCAGATAAAGTGATAACAGAGATCACCTGCCACGGAAAAGGCGCCTGGAAGCTGTTTGGTAAGGACGGAGTCGTTATTGATATCGGTGGTCAGGATACAAAAGGGATCGTATTAAAAAGCGGCCGTGTGATGAAATTTGTTATGAATGATAAATGTTCTGCAGGAACCGGGAAATTCCTGGAAGTCATGACCAACCGGCTGGGACTGACGCAGAAGGAACTGTCAGAATTGGCTTCACAGGGCAAAGATGTAACTATCAGCTCTATGTGTACGGTGTTTGCGGAGTCCGAGGTGATCAGCCTTATTGGAAAGGGAACTTCCAGGGAAGATATTGCCTATGGTGTGGTGGAGTCGGTAGCTGTAAAAGTGGCACAGCTTATCTCGCAGTTAGGAGGAAATCACTATTTTCTCACTGGTGGACTTTGTGAAGATGAATATGTGATCAGCCGTTTAAGCCATGCGTTAAATGCACCTGTGGAAAGTATGCCTTTAGCAAGATATGCAGGAGCGATCGGGGCGGCGTTGTTGTCAGGGGAATAAAAAAATCTTTTCAGAGGATCAATCACAGAGAGATTTTGAGAGAACATCATAAATATCAGGAGGAATTATAATATGGATCTGCCAAAGACATTTGATGAGTTTGTAGACGCAAGAAAACAGGGATTTATAAGAGCCAAAGAATTTAAAGACAATGGGGGAAAACTGGCTGGCTGCCTTTGTTCCTATACACCACAGGAACTGTTAGATGCAGCAGGTGTTGCAACGGTAGGACTTTGCGGAACCAGCAGTGAGACCATACCGGATGCGGAAAAAGTCCTTCCAAAGAATTTATGTCCGCTGATCAAGAGTACCTATGGTTTTGCATATTCTGAAAAATGTCCTTATACCTATTTTTCGGATATTATCATCGGAGAGACAACCTGTGATGGTAAAAAGAAGATGTACGAGCTGTTAAATGAGATCAAAGAAACGTATGTACTTCATCTTCCACAGAGCCAGGAGCGTCCTTATGCGAAAGATATCTGGTATGAAGAAGTAAAACTGTTAAAAGAGAAACTGGAAGAGAAATTTAACTGTACCATTACAGAAGAAGGTCTGCGAAAAGCAGCCCATGTGCGCAACGAACTGCGAAAAGCACAGTTAAATATGTATCATCTGCAGAAACTGGTACCGCCAGCCATGAAGGGAACGGAAATGATGATCGCCCTTCAGCAGGGAACCTTTACTTTTGATGTTTATCAGCAGATCGATAATATCCGTAAACGGGTAACAGAGGCGAAAAAGGCTTACGAAGAAGGAAAACGCCCGGTACCAGCTTCTGCAAAAAGGATACTGCTTACCGGATGTCCGACCGGTGGCGTGATCCAGAAGGTGGGAAGTGTGATCGAAAATAATGGTGGCGTGATCGTCAGTCTGGATGATTGTTCCGGTGAACGTACCAACCGTCTGCTGGTAGATGAAAACGCGCCGGATATTCTCAGAGCGATTTCAGACCGCTATCTGTCCATCAACTGTTCTGTTATGACTTCTAACAACGGACGTTTGGAAAATACTGCCCAGATGATCAGGGATTATCAAGTAGACGGAGTAGTGGAGATCGTTCTTCAGGCCTGCCATACCTTTAATGTGGAGGCCTTTAAAATGGGCCGTATGGCTGAAGAAATGGGTATTCCTTACATGAAACTGGAAACTGACTATTCTACAGCAGACAGCGGACAGATCGAAACACGTATTGCAGCATTTATAGAGATGTTATAGACCGGATCGTAGATCACTGGAAAAGGCTGCTTTGCTAAGATGGACACAAAAAAGACTCCTTGTACATATTCTATAGTAACAAAAGAAAATAAAGCGTCTGTTTTTACAGAGACGGAAGATGGATGAAAATGGAATTGGAAAGGAGCCTGAATATGTGTTTTGATGATCTTGACGGAAGGAATGAATTTGGAAGACGTCCCGGCTGTTGTGGACCGGATGGGGGCAGAGGCGGAAACTGTGGACCGTGCAGCGGAAGCCCCGGAAATGGCGGTCCGGATGGTTGTGGGCCAGGCGGATGGAGACCGGATCCATGGAGACCAGGCTGTGGTTGCACAGGCAGACCTGGTCCAATGGGACCTCCAGGACCACGGGGACCACAGGGATTTCCCGGATACCCGGGGCCCCAGGGTGAGACAGGAGCCACCGGGGAGACCGGTCCCCAAGGGCCGGCAGGAGAGACAGGAGCTACAGGACCGCAGGGGCCACAGGGTCCGATAGGTGAAACGGGAGCAACTGGGCCTCAGGGACCACAGGGTGAGATGGGAGCAACAGGTCCACAGGGAGCAACCGGCCCACAAGGCCCCCAGGGCCCAGAAGGTCCAAGGGGCGAGACCGGTCCTCAGGGCCCGGCTGGTCCGGCGGGAACCGTCACACCGGCAGCAGCTGTTGACGATGCCACCAGCACAGAAGACATTGTAACCCAGTTCAATCTCCTTCTTAACAGCCTGCGGGAAGCAGGACTGCTTGAAACCGAATAAACGTAATTTCAAAGACCGCCGGCCATTTGTGGTACGGCGGCCTTTGCTTACCCTGCAGCTCACAAACAGAAGCCACCCGTCTTTTTATATAAAAATGTAACACACTTGAAGCAAAAGAAATTTCGTGTTATATTTACTTCCAGTACAAAAGCAGGCCATGTAACAGCCTGTGTGACCATTTCAAAAGCAGAAAGGTGTTATATAAACATGGAAATAAACGTAGGAAAACTGAATGAACTTCCGGAGGGAAGTTATCAGTTGATCGATATGAGAAGTGACCGGGATTTTGAGTACGGAACCATTCCGGGAGCCATCCACATTTCACAGGAAGATCTGCAGGGTAATCCACAGATCATAAAATCAAAAAAAGTGATCCTGTTCTGTGCCCATGGAACCAACAGCATAGAAGCAGCAGAGGAACTGGAAGCAGAAGGCTACCGTGCCTACAGCCTGGAAGGCGGCTATATTGCATGGTTGCGGGAAGAGATGCGCAGACAGGAAGCCGAAGATATTAAAAATCAGGTAGAGCAGAGCATCCGCAAAAAATTTCGCAAAACCATCTGGTCCCCGTTTACCAAAGCAGTAAAACAGTATGAACTGGTAAAAGAAGGAGATAAAGTAGCTGTCTGTATTTCCGGCGGAAAAGACTCTATGCTTATGGCAAAGCTGTTCCAGGAATTAAAGCTTCACAACAAGTTCCCGTTTGAAGTGGAATTTCTGGTCATGGACCCGGGATACAGTCCGGACAACCGCCATGTGATCGAAGAAAATGCCAGAAAATTAGGTATTCCGGTCCATATTTTTGAGTCTGACATCTTTGATGCAGTCTACACCATAGAAAAATCCCCTTGTTACCTTTGCGCCAGAATGCGCCGCGGATACCTTTACAGTTATGCAAAGGAATTAGGATGCAACAAGATCGCTTTAGGACATCATTATGATGATGTTATCGAAACCATCCTCATGGGCATGCTCTACGGAGCCCAGGTCCAGACCATGATGCCAAAGCTTCACAGCACCAACTTTGAAAGCATGGAACTGATCCGTCCTCTGTATCTGGTAAGGGAAGATGATATCAAGGCATGGAGAGATTACAATCATCTTCATTTCATTCAGTGTGCCTGCAAGTTTACCGACACCTGCACCACCTGCAACAACGAAGAAAACCGTTCCAAGCGCGTGGAGATCAAGGAACTGATCCGCGAAATGAAGAAAAAGAACCCATTCGTAGAAGGAAATATTTTCAAGAGTGTGGAAAATGTAAATCTGGATACTGTGGTCTGCTACAAGAAAGATGGAGAACGCCACTGGTTCTTAGATGATTATGATGAGAAATAAATTAAAATACTAAGTTAGTAAAGAGAGGCTCTGTTCCAAAAGGATAGAGTCTTTTTTTATGTACTAGGAAATTCCGTTGGAACTCCCTAGTACACAAAAAGGCACGACCTGCCAACGATGCGCACTCGCGCGATGAGGAAGTTTGTCGCAAGCGACCGCGCTCGGCGCGAGAATGTGCCAAGGCACATTCTTATTTATTTTATTCACTATTTTCTCCTTTTCCGTATATCATATAGTGTTCGATGTATTTTCGGAAGCAGGAGGATATTTATGAAAAAGAGATATAAAGCGCTTTTAGCAGCCATGTTAACAGGAGCACTTGCGGCAGGCTGTCTTGCAGGATGTGGGAAAATGGATGGTACTGCAGGCGGAAAAATGAAAAAAGTGACCCTTAACGAAGTTGCACATTCCATTTTTTATGCCCCCCAATACGCTGCCATTGAACTTGGCTATTTTGAGGAAGAGGGGATCGATCTGACTCTGGTAAATGGAGCTGGCGCAGATAAGGTAATGACAGCCCTTATTTCCGGTGATGCCCAGATCGGGTTTATGGGGTCGGAAGCAAGTATTTATGTAAGTCAGGAAGGGGCGGACGATCCGGCAGTGAACTTTGCACAGCTGACCCAGCGGGCAGGTAATTTCCTGGTGGGAAGAACGGCCCAGCCGGATTTTAAATGGGAAGATCTGAAGGGAAAGAAAGTTTTGGGCGGAAGAGCAGGCGGTATGCCCCAGATGGTATTTGAATATATCTTAAAGAAGCATGGCATTGACCCTAAAACAGACCTTACCATTGACCAGAGCATCAGTTTCGGATTGACTGCTGCGGCATTTACTTCCGGGGATGCAGATTATACGGTAGAATTTGAACCTTTTGCAACTACACTGGAAATGGAAAACTGTGGCACAGTGGTAGCATCTTTAGGCCGCGACTCCGGCTATGTGCCTTATACCGCTTACTGTGCGAAGAAAAGCTATATGGAAAAAAATCCACAGCTGATCCAGAAGTTCACCAATGCCATCCAGAAAGGGCTTGATTATGTAAATTCCCATTCTGCATGGGAGATTGCAAAGACCATCCAGCCTCAATTTAAAGATACACCGGTGGAAAAAATTGCTGCTATTATAGACCGCTACAAATCACAGGATACCTGGAAAGAGGATACAATTTTTGAAAAAGACAGCTTTGAACTTTTAGAAAATATTTTAGAGGAGTCCGGAGAACTGAAAAAACGGGTGCCATATGAAGATCTGGTGCGTACTGATTTTTCAATCAATGCAGCAAAAAAGTAAGCAAACAGAATGCTTTGCAATTATTTGCAACAAATGTTGAAATCGATTGCAAAAATCTCTTGACAAAACCCTATAAGAAGGCGTATGATGAAGTCATCAGAGAAACAGGAGAGGGAATATGACGATATACGACATTGCAAAGCAGGCAGGTGTGTCTGCAAGTACCGTTTCCAGGGTCATTAACAACAAGCCTGGGATCAATGCCCAGACGCGCAAAAGGGTACAGAAATTATTAAATGAAAATCATTATACTCCCAATGAAGCAGCCAGAGGCCTGGTGATGCAGTCTTCCAAGATCATCGGTATCCTGATCGAGGATCTGCGGATCGAGCATCATACAGAGTCTGCTTATGTGATCGAGCAGGAGATGACTGCCTTAGGTTATACCTGTATTACTCTGAGTACCGGACGAAGGGATGAGAAAAAAGCGGATTACATCCGTATCCTGGAGCAGAGACGGGTAGACGGTGCTATTCTTATGGGTTCCATGTTTGAGACGGAATCTGTGAAGAAGAGCATTAAAGAGCACCTTCCGGATGTTCCGGTAGCCATTGTGAACGGTTATCTGGATCTGCCAAATGTTTACGGCATCCTCATTGACGAGGAGCGGGGCGTGAAAGACTGTGCGGAACTGATGTTTAAGAAAGGAAAGAAACATCTGGTAATGGCAGTTGACTCCGATACACCATCTAACCGGAACAAGCAAAAAGGCTACCTGAGAGCTATGTTAGAACAGGGGATCGCCAAAGAAGATATCCCGTTCTATACAGCGGTAAATAAAGAATTTACCAATCCCCGTGATGTGAGGGCGGCAGGTGCAAAACTTACAGAACAGATCCTTACAGAAAGACCTGAAACAGACGGTATTATCTATACCACAGACCTGTTGGCAGTAGGTGGCCTGGAAGCAGCAAAGAAAATGGGAAAGCGTATTCCGCAGGATCTTGCGATCATGGGAATAGACAACACCATGTATGGCGAGATCGTTACACCAAAGCTTAGCAGTCTGGACAACAAACTGGTAGAAGTCAGCCAGAATGCTTCAAGGGCGATCTTAGATGCTCTTGATAAAAAAGAAGTATCCCATAAAGTGATGCTGCTGACGGATATTAAAGAGAGAGAAACCACATAGCATTTGCAAAAAGCAAAAGTCATTGACAGCTTTTTACAGATGCCTGGTATAAAAAAGAAAAGGTTCTTCCAAAAAGAACCATTTTCTTTTAACAACACTGAAATCGATTGCGAAAAAAAGCAATTCAAAGAAAGTATAAAAGATAAAGGAGAAAGAGATCATGAAGAGAGTTCCTTATGAGGTAATGGTAAACGAATTTGAGAGAGTATTAACAAAGTATGGTTTTGAGCCAAAGGATGCAAAGGCTTCCGCAGAGCTGTTTGCACAGAACTCCATGGCTGGTGTATATTCTCACGGATTAAACCGTTTCCCAAGAGTGGTTGAGTACTTAAAGAAGGGCGAGATCGATCCAAAGGTAAAAGCTGAGAAGATCATGGGATTTGGAGCTTTTGAGCGTTGGGATGGACATCGTGGTTTCGGACCTTTAAATGCAAAACTGGCTATGGACCGTGCAGTAGAGCTGGCAAAGGAATTTGGCATGGGTATTGTTGCACTGGGAAATAACAACCACTGGATGCGCGGCGGCAGCTACGGCTGGCAGGCAGCAGACCAGGGCTGCATCGGTATCTGCTGGTCCAACACCTGCCCGAATATGCCTGCATGGGGCGGTATGGACCGTAAGATCGGTAACAACCCACTGATCTTTGCAGTACCAAGAAGCAACGGCGAGCATGTAGTGATCGACTGTGCTGTATCTCAGTTCTCCTATGGAAAACTGGAAGACTGCCGCTTAAAGGGACAGCAGCTGCCAGTACCAGGCGGTTACGATACCAACGGCAACCTGACCACTGATCCAGGCGAGATCGAGAAGACCTGGCGTGTACTTCCAATGGGCTACTGGAAAGGAAGCGGTATCTCAATCGCTCTTGACCTGATCGCAACTGTACTTTCCAACGGAAACTCCGTACAGAAGATCGGTACCTTCGGCGATGAAGTAGGTCTGACCCAGATCATGATCGCTATCGACCCAACCAAGGGTAACAGCGTAGAACTGACCGATGAGATCGTAAACAACATCGTAGCAGATGTAAAGAGTTCCATCCCTGTAAAAGAAGGCGGAGAAGTTTACTACCCAGGCGAACTGGAACTGTTAAACATCAAGCAGAACAAAGAAGAAGGCATCCCGGTAATCGAAGAGAAGTGGGAAGAAGTATTAAATATGTAATGGTCCCAGAAGAAAAACAAGCGACACCGCAGGTGGCATTTGTTTTTCTTGGACCATTAACGAACGAATTGTCTGCGTAAGCAGACGGTAGAGCGCGTCAGCGCGGGAAACCTGAGTCTAAGAAATCCCCCTAAAAGAGTTGACGCAGCTCTCATTTCAGCGTATGATGGAAAGTGACTGACACAAAGACTGTGCAGAGCACTTTCTGAGTGAAAGACGCTGAAAATAAAATGACAGAAGACAAGGAGTTTTCCGCCTGTTTTGCAACCCAGAACAGCTGGTCATTTCCTGGCAGCGGCCTAAAACGGGGTCTGTTTTTCCTGTCATATAAAAGAATACACAAATACCCTCTTTGGGCTTTTGTGTCTGTATTTCGCGCCTTTTAACGTGTCATACAGTCGCAAAAAGCAGAAAGGGGGTATTTTTTTGCATAAGATCCGGAATAAGGGCACTGGAAAGTTAAAGAATTTTATAAAAGCCTGTGTTCCGGCACTGATCCTTCTGATCCTCTGGCAGCTGGCCTTTTTGTCAGGAAAATGGAGTGCTTATGTGCTTCCGGGACCGGAAAAAGTGTGGAAGTCCTTTGTTACAATGACGGGAAACGGGACATTGCTTAAGCATGTTCTGGTAAGTTTTAAGAGGGTCCTGACAGGTTTTTCCATTTCTTTTGTCTGTGCGTTCTGCCTGGGAATGATCGCTGCTTTAAAGAAAGATCTGGAAGTATACTATGGCCCTTATGTGGAATTTATGCGCAATGTGCCGCCCATCAGTTTGATCGCTCTTTTGATCCTGTGGTTTGGGATTGGAGAGACATCCAAGATCATCATTATTGTACTGGCGTCTTTTTTTCCCATGTTTATGAACATCCGAAAAGGCCTTCTTTCCTGTGATAAGAAGCTTTTGGAAGTGGGAAAGACCTGTGGTTTGTCAAAAACTGCCTGTTTCTTTAAGATCCGTCTTCCCTGGGCATTTCCTGATATTTTAGTGGGAATGCGCATCGGTCTTGGATACAGCTGGCGGGCTATTATCGGTGCGGAGATGATCGCTGCGGGAAAAGGCCTTGGATATCTGATCCTGGATGCCCAGCAGATGTCCCGCTCCGACAAGGTGATCGTAGGGATTTTTGTGATCGGCCTGGTAGGTCTGCTTTGCGATAAGGCATTTTTGTGGATCATCAGAAAATGGGTCCGGGGAGGTGTGGAAAATAGCTGAGATCCGATTAAAACAGCTGGAAAAAAGCTTTGAAGTGTCAAAAAACAGTCATCCGGTGTTAAGACGGTTTTCCACAGATCTGGATACAGAAAAGATCACGGTGATATTAGGGCGCAGTGGCTGCGGAAAAACCACGCTTCTGCGGGTCCTGGCAGGTCTTGAAACATTAGATGGCGGTCAGATCCTTTTTGAACAGCCTGAAAAACTGGGAGTGGTTTTTCAGGAACCCCGCCTGATGCCATGGCTTACTTTAGAACAAAATATTTTATTTGGGGCAGACAAAAAGAAACATTCAAAATCAAAGTTAAAAGAAAAGGCAGAAACTCTTTTAAGACTTACAGGACTGGAAAAATTTGGAAAAGCTTATCCGGACCAGTTATCAGGAGGAATGATGCAGCGGGCAGCTCTGGCAAGGGCATTAGCCTGTGATGCCTCGTATCTGCTGATGGATGAACCTTTTGCAGCTCTGGATCATTTTACCAGGCAGACCATGCAAAAGGAGTTTTTAAGGATCTGCGCAGAAGAGAAAATGGGGGCGTTGTTTGTCACCCACAGCGTAGATGAGGCCCTGCTTTTAGGTGATGAGATCCTTATTATGGAAAATGGGAAGGTAGGAAGCTGGTTTACGATTGGAGAAAATCTGGCATATCCCAGAGACCTGTTGTCAGAAGAAATGATCGGCATTAAACGAAAGATCATTAAAACACTGGAAAACAGGTCACAAACGCAAAAAAACTTTTAAAACCTAACATAAAAAACGGGAGGAAATGAAATATGAAAAAATGGAATGTTTATGCAGCAGCAGTGCTGGCAGCAGTGGGAATTTTAGGAGGATGCGGTGCTAAAAATGCAGAAAGCCAAGCACCGGCAGAAACGCAGGCTGCAGAGCAGAGCGCACAGGAAAGCAGCGTGGAAGAAAGCAGGGAGACCAGTGCAGAGGAGTCAAAAACAGAGACAGAGAAAAATGGAACCCTGTCTGTTACCTATGTAAAGTCTCCATTAAATGTTCCCAGTATCGTAGAGCAGGATCAGGAGATCTTTGCCAGTGTATTTGGTCCGATGGGTTATGACGTGCAGTATTCAGATCTGACAACAGGACCGGAGCAGACACAGGCCTTAGCTTCCGGAGATATCCAGTTTTTAAATGCGGTAGGCGCTACTTCTGTAATTTTATCTGCTTCCAATGACGCAGACATTAAGATCATGAGCATTTACAGCCGTTCCCCAAAGGCATTTAAGCTGTTTGCAAAGGATGACAGCATTAAGACAGCAGAAGATTTAAAGGGAAAGAAAGTAGCAGGTCCAAAGGGAACCATTTTACATGAACTGTTAGTATCTTACTTAAATAATGCAGGTATGACTGAGGACGATATTGAATTTATGGCAATGGGGATCCCGGATGCCCAGGCAGCTTTGGCAGGTGGAAGTGTAGACGCGGCTCTTCTTGCAGGTCCGACTGCCTACAATATGGAAAAAGACGGATTTTATATAGTGACAGACGGAGAAGGTCTTACAGAGGCAACCATCGTTACTGCAACCAGTGAAAAATTCTACGAAGAACATCCGGAACTGGTAAAAGCATTTCTTACTGCACAGAAACAGGTGTTAGATGAAATGGACGCAGATCATGCAGCAGCAGTTTCCGCCACTGCAAAGGCAACCGGTTTAGAGGAAGCAGCAGTAGAAGAAATGTACGGACTTTATGATTTTGATATGGAGATCAAAGACAGTGATATTGAAGCCATGGAAAAAACAGAGAAGTTCATGGAAGATACAGGCATGATCGAAAATCCGGTCGATGTGGCATCTCTGATCTTAGATGTAGAGTAAATGATTGTGGTATAGAGTCTGTATGTGATATAATGGGTTCAAAAGAAAAACAAGGGACACCGAAGGTGGCATTTGTTTTTCCTGGCCCATTAACGAAGGTCCCGCCTGCGTCAGCAGGCAGTAGAGTGCATGAGCGCGGGGGGACGTGAGTGAAGGGGCTGTTATAAAGTGGTAGTACCATTTTATGACAGCCTTTTTGCTGCATTTAATTTAATTAAAAATGAAAAACCGATAAAGTGAGGATAAATATGGATTATAAGATCATCGTCCTGGATCTGGACGGAACATTGACAAATAGAGACAAGGTTATTACACCAAGGACCAAAGAAGCCCTGATGAAGGCACAGGAAGCAGGAAAGATCGTGGTGCTGGCATCCGGCCGCCCGACAGCAGGCGTGGAACCACTGGCAAAGGAACTGGATCTGGCACGTTTTGGAAGCTATATTTTATCCTACAACGGCGGCATGATCACCAACTGTAAAACAGGAGAAGTGATCTTTTCATCCCTGCTTCCGGTGGAGTCAAACAAGAAGATCATGGATCTGGCAAAGGAATACGGGGTGGATTTTCTGACTTATGAGGGCGAGGAGATCATTACCAATAATGACCAGTGCGTTTACGCCCACAAAGAGTCAAAGATCAACCATCTTCCTCTGCGCCAGGTAGACAACATGGAAGAGCATGTAAACTTCCCGGTAGCAAAATTTCTTCTCTTAGATGACGGGGATTACCTGGCAACCGTAGAGCCAAAGGTAAAGGCTGCCATGGGAAAGAATTTTGCAGTATACCGTTCAGAACCTTATTTCCTGGAAGTGCTTCCGAAAGGCATTGATAAAGCCCAGTCTTTAGAGCGCCTGCTGCAGCATCTGGGAATGACAAAAGAAGAGATGATCGCCTGTGGGGATGGTTATAATGATCTGACCATGATCCAGTATGCAGGTCTTGGAGTTGCCATGGAAAATGCCGTCCTTCCGGTAAGAAAGGCAGCAGATTATATTACAGCTTCTAATAATGATGATGGTGTGGGACTGGTAGTAGAGAAATTTATGCTGGCTTAAGATCGTTTTTGCAGGAACTCTGCAATCATACAGGAGATGAAAACGCATATGAGAGAACTTCTGGAACAATTTTTCAGGCATTATCTGAGAGAGCGGAATTTAGAGGATACCCTGGCTCTTCTTACGGACCAGGTGATAAGCCTTGGGACCGGAGAACAGGAAGTGGCAAGAAATAAAGAGGAACTGCGTGCTTTAATGGAATGTGAATTTAAAGAAATGCCCCAGCCTCTTGACTATGAACTGTTTAACTATACTGAAAACCCTCTGGGAGAGTATGGATGGAGTATTTTCACCAATGTTCTGGCAAAGATTGACTCAGAAGGTGTAACAATGGAAATGCTGACCCGTCTCACCTGTATCTGTGTGAAAGAGGATGGAAAATGGAAGATCGCCTCTTTACATATGTCTACCCCAACTGTAGAGCAGGAACATCAGGAATTTTTCCCTCTCCGTTATGGCAGGAATAACAGTGTCCGGAAGCTTTCTTCTGAAACCGGCGAAAAGCTGATGGAACTGGTGTCAGAAGCCCTTCCCGGCGGTATTATGGGCAGTTATCTGGAAGAAGGATATCCTCTTTATACCATTAATGATACCATGTTAAATATATTAGGATATACCTATGAAGAACTGGTGGATGCCACAAATGAAAAGATGATGAATATCATTTATCCACCGGATCAGAAATGGGTGGAAGAGAGCATCGAGAAGCAGTTTCATGAGAAAAATGAATATAAGGTGGAATACCGTATAGTCGGGAAAGGCGGCCGTATCATCTGGGTCAGTGATATTGGAAAGAAGATAAAGTCAGAAGACGGAAGAGATGCCATGATCAGTATTATGACCGATGTCTCTGACCGTATTGAGCGGGAGAACCAGCTGATCAAAGAAGCACAGTTAGATCCTCTTACAGGACTTTATAACCGGAAAAGGGCCATCAGCTTAATAGAGGCAGACTTTTTAAAGGAAAAAAGCGGGACTCTTTATATCTGTGACGTAGATAATTTTAAGAGCATGAATGACACAAAAGGCCACCTGGCAGGTGACAGGGCTTTGATCCATCTGGCAAAGCTGATCCGGCATTATGCAGATGAGAACTGTGTAACAGCACGACTGGGCGGTGATGAGTTTATGCTATATTTTACGGAAGATGCAGAGAAAAAAGGCGCTGATGTTATTGGAAAGATACAAAAAGAGTTTGCCATTGCCATGAAAACGTCCAATCCGGATCTGGATATTACCATCAGTGCAGGCGGAGCCTTAAGAAACGCAGGGGAAGATTTTAAAGATTTATATAAAAAAGCAGACACTGCCCTTTATCTGGCAAAGAAGGAAAAAGGGCAGCTGAAAATTTATAAGGAGCAGTAGCAGCCTGCTTTTAGGATCAGTTCATAAAGTGGATCTGTTCTGTGGTAACAGGTGTAAAACGGGCCAGTTCCTGTCCGTTCAGGTCGGTCTTATGCATGTCTACAGCGCTGATCTGGTGGTTATCATAGGTGGTATAATAATAAATTCCCTTTGTTGCATTGCAGCAGGAGGTATAAAGAGTGATCTCATATTTTCCCTCAGCTACTTCGCAGCAGCCTCTCTGCTGGTCCACAGAGCCTAAAATATGGAAAAACTGGCTGACACTGGAAAGCTCATCCCCATTGCACCGGGAATTCATTTTTACATAAGAAGCCCGGACAAAACGGGAGGAAGAGGACAGATCTCCGGGAAGTCCTAAAGCGCCCATTCCACGGCTGTAGGTATTTAAAGGCAGATCCTTTGAAAATGTATTTACGGGCTGTCTGGGTGATAAGTGCATATAGTTATTTAACTGGAACATCTGTTGCGGAAAAGGAGGATTGTTGGTCAGGACACCTGCTGGGTTGTCATAGATCATCAGTCCTTCTTTTACTGCTTCTACGGTAATAGAGCCGGTCTCATCGGCAATGAGCCAGTGGAGACTTCCTACCGGAAGCTGCGGGCTGAACGGTGTGTCTACCAGGTCCATGTTTTTTAAAGCTTCTTTTGCCTCTTTTAAAGAAGCACAGGTACCCAGGATAAAGGGGATCAGTTCAAACTGGGTGATCTGATGTTTGGAACTGCTTGGATCTACGGGTTTGTATGTTGCGTTTCCAACGAAATTTAAGCCTGCGATGCCAAGACCTTTTTCGTTGATGGCATCATAATAAAGAGGATAGTTTCCTGCAACATGGGCCATGCCAATGATAGCATAGTGGTTTTCCAGCTTTCCGCCATGACGCAAAGTAAAGGAGTAATTTCGGGGAGTGACTGTGATCTCATCCCCATAAGAAAATTCATAATCCAGGGTCCGTCCCATGTAAAAATCGTTGGTTTTGTAAGTTGCGGCTGTACACATGTAAGTTGTCCTTTCTGTTGTGTTGTTTTCGGATCATCGTCCGGTGCCATATCCGCCAACGGCGGATACGGGGAATAAAACAGTGCATTTGCCCGTCACAGGCGGGAAAGATTGTAGTTATATATAGCAAAAGGCTGCAGCAGAATTTGAAATTATTCTGCCACAGCCTTTATTAAATATGTACCGGACCAGCCCATGGCTGAACTGTAACGTTTATTATACTCTTGCGATACCCTCTTCAATAGCAGTATCAGCAACTGCCTTTGCAACTACATCAGCAACCTTCTTGTTTAATGGGGAAGCAATGATGTTTTCCGGAGTCAGTTCCTCATCCGGGATCATGCTGGCAATTGCGTAGGAAGCTCTCTGCTTCATTAATTCAGTGATTTCTTTTGCACGAACAGAAAGAGCGCCCTTGAATACACCTGGGAATACCAGGACGTTGTTGATCTGGTTCGGGAAGTCGGAACGACCGGTACCTACAACAGCAGCGCCGCCAGCTAATGCTTCATCTGGCATGATCTCAGGAGTCGGGTTTGCCATGGCAAATACGATACCGTTGTTCATGGTAGAAACCATTTCTTTTGTAACCAGGTTTGGACGGGATACACCGATAAATGCGTCAGCACCCTTTAAAGCATCAGCCAGCTTGCCGTGCTCATGATTTAAGTTGCTGATATGGGAGATCTCTTCCTGGCCTGGATTTAAGCCTTCATCGCCCTCGCAGATGATACCGTTGATATCACACATGATCACATTGCCAAAGCCCATGTTGATCAGGTGTTTGCCGATTGCGATACCAGCAGCTCCAGCACCGTTGATGACGATCTTTAATTTGCCCATTTCTTTCTTTGTTACTTTTACTGCGTTTAATAATGCAGCAGCAACTACGATAGCAGTTCCGTGCTGGTCATCATGGAATACCGGGATGTCGCACATTTCTTTTAAGCGGCGCTCGATCTCAAAGCATCTTGGAGCTGCAATATCCTCTAAGTTAATACCGCCAAAGCTCTTGGAGATCAGATAAATGGTCTGAACGATGGTATCGGTATCTTTGGAGTCGATGCACAGTGGGAATGCGTCTACGTCAGCAAATTCTTTAAACAGGGCGCATTTTCCTTCCATAACCGGCATACCGGCAGCAGGACCAATATCTCCAAGACCTAAAACTGCAGTTCCGTCTGTGATAACAGCTACCAGGTTGGAACGGCGGGTCAGCTTAAAGGACTGCTCATAATCCTTTGCGATCACGCGGCAAGGTTCTGCAACGCCTGGTGTATAAGCAAGGGAAAGATCCTCTCTGGTTTCGATCTTTTTACGGGAAATTACCTCGATCTTTCCGTGAAGGTCATAGTGCATCTGAAGGGAAGCCTGATTGATATCCATAGTGTGTTGTCTCCTTATGATAATTATTTATACCCATACGCCCAACAGGTGGGGCGTATATTAACAATAGCTATAAACTGCAAAGCATCGCTTATACCATCTGCTCCGGATGGAAGATCTCATCAAATTTCTCAGCGGTCAAAAATCCCAGCTCTACGCAGGCTTCTTTCAGGGAGATGTTCTCCTTATAAGCCTTCTTTGCTGTTTTCGCTGCATTTTCATATCCGATATATGGATTTAAGCAGGTAACAAGCATCAGGGAGCGGTGGAGGTTTTCATCCATCTTCTCACGGTTTGCCCGGATGCCGCTGACGCAGCGGTCATTAAAGGAATTTAATGAGTCAGTAAGCAGACGTACAGACTGCAGGAAATTGTAAATGCATACCGGCATGAACACATTTAACTCAAAATTACCCTGGGAAGCTGCCATACCTACAGCGGTGTCATTGGCAATGACCTGAACTGCTACCATGGTAACAGACTCACACTGAGTTGGATTTACTTTTCCGGGCATAATAGAACTGCCAGGTTCATTTTCAGGGATGAAGATCTCACCAAGGCCGCAGCGTGGACCGCTGGACAGCCAGCGGATGTCATTTGCCATCTTCATCATATCGGCAGCCAATCCCTTTAAGGCGCCGTGAGCGAAGACCAGTTCATCCTTGCTGGTGAGAGAGTGGAATTTGTTAGGTGCTGTAACGAAGTCTTTGCCGGTCAGTTCAGCAACTGCCTTTGCAACCTCTGTATCAAAGCCCTTAGGAGCATTTAAACCGGTACCTACAGCAGTGCCGCCAAGTGCCAGTTCGTGAAGTCCTTTTAAACTTAAAGTAAGCATTGCCTTGGATTTGATGAGCATTTCTCTCCAGCCGCTGATCTCCTGGGAGAAGGAGATCGGAGTAGCATCCTGCAGATGGGTACGTCCTGTTTTTACAATGCCTTCATTTTCAGCCATCAGTCTTGTAAAAGTATCGGTTAAACGGTCAATCGCCGGGAACAGCTTGTCCTCGATCTCCATAACGGCTGCAATGTGCATGGCAGTCGGGAAAGTATCGTTGGAACTCTGGGACATGTTGGAATGGTCATTTGGGTGAAGGAGTTTTTCACCTGCAATGGCATTTCCACGTCCTGCAATGACTTCGTTTACATTCATATTGGACTGGGTGCCGCTTCCTGTCTGCCATACAGCCAGTGGAAAGTTGTCATCCAGCTTACCTGCCAGTATTTCATCGCAGGCCTGTGAAATAAGAGCAAGGCGCTTATCATCCAGTTTTCCAAGGCGGTTATTTGCAATAGCTGCTGCCTTTTTTAAAATGGCAAAAGCGCGGATCACTTCCATGGGGATCTTTTCGGTTCCAATAGGGAAGTTCTGGAAACTTCTCTGGGTCTGGGCCCCCCAGTAACGGTCAGCCGGAACCTGTACTTCGCCCATAGAGTCATGTTCAATACGGTATTCCATGAATAATCTTATCCTGCCACTCAAAATGTGTGTAAATATACGCACATCGAGATAATATAGGTTCTCACGAACTCTACTTACTGCTTCATCGTGTATGCTTTTGATTGACCGAAATCATATCTACTTGCAGGTTCTTGTACACTCCACAGTCGTTAATTCCCGAATAAGCCTTCGGTACGTACTTACGTTTGCGTTTGACTATGCAACTTCGTAAGTTATAGCATCTCTCAAATTAAGTGCAGCATTAAAGTCCCTGTCTTCAACATAACCGCATTCGCATCTGTAAATTCTATCCGAAAGTTTTAAATCTCTCTTGATGCGACCACAGCGGTGACACATTTTTGAAGATGGATACCATCTGGCTACTACTCTTAACTCAATACCGTTTTCATTACATTTAGATGGAAGTTTAGCTCTAAACTCATAAAACTTCTGTGATGCAACGGATTTTGAAAGATATCGGTTCTTCATCATTCCTTTTACATTTAAGTCCTCAATCGTTATATAAGATGGTTTGGTTTTTACTATCTCAGCGATTGTCTTGTTAATGTAATCTGTACGGACATTATCTATCTTATGATGAAGTTTTTGTACCTTGAGCTTTTGTTTCTGTATATTTGCTCTTTGAGTGACTTCTCCTTTCTTTAAGTTTTCATACTTTCGAGAGAGACGCCTTTGTTCTCGAATAAGTTGCTTTTCAAGTTTCTTTAATCTTGCAGATTTGTTAATGTTCTTATACGTTTTACCATTGGAAACAATAGCGAAATCCTTTAAACCAAGGTCAATACCAATTCCCTCGTTAGAGTTATTAGCAATCTGGGCATCAGGAATTTCCACAAGAACGGAAACATAAAATTTGTCAGCTTTGATTGAAACTGAACCACTTTTGATTATATATCCATCTTTGGTTGTTGGAATGTATCCTTTTTCTTTGATACGTACCCAACTTAAAGTTGGAATGTTGATACGATGCCTTTCGCAAAAACAGTCCTTTGGATTATTCTTAACGAAGTACATCTTCACATCAGATTTACCTTTCTTTTTGTAATTAGGGAAAGCACTCTGATGTTTGAAAAATCTTGTAAAAGCAGTACACCCGCATTCGATTGAATGCTTTACAGATTTTGAACTTACTTCCTTAACCCAAGAATATTCTGGATGGTTTGGAAGATACTCGTTGTTAAGCCAGACACTAAACGATTTACCACTCATAAACTTTTTGCCATTATCATAAAGTTCTTTATTATGAGTAAGATAGAAGTTATAGATGTACCTACAAGTTCCTATCGTCTTGCGTATCTTGATTTTCTGCTCTTCTGTTGGATTTATTTCCGTCTTGAAGCTCTTTAGCAATTTCCTCATCCCTTTCTATTTGTTTTTTATATTTACGAAGTCCATATAACCTACAAGAGAATACACGGAGTATTGAAACAATATCCTGCACGAGTTCTTCTTGAGGCGATAGTTCTTCATTGTTTACTACCACTATGGTTGTATTGAACTTCATACAGAATTTTTCAAACCAGTCATAGCCAAATCGGATAAATCTATCCTTATGAGTTATGATAATGGTTTTGATTTTCTGTTCCATTACTTCATCTAATAATTCGTTCCATTTCTTGCGATTGTAATTAAGACCGCTTCCATAATCTTCAATGCATTGGTCTACGATAATACCTTTAGCATTACAAAACTGTCGTAGAAATGTGACTTGGTTTTGTAAATCATTTTTTTGATTTCTTGTAGAGACTCTGGCATAAATGACAACTTGACGCGTATCATCTTCTGTATTTATGCCTTTGAATTGAAGATATTGGCCGTAAGTGTAATAACGCCTATCAGTTGGAGTACGATTTGCTTTTAGAGTTCCTTCTCTATCCCAACGCTGTAACGTTTTGACAGAAACACCTAGCAATTCAGCAAAATCTTTTGGCTTGTAATTTGTGATATTTGATGTATTCATAGTATACCTCTATGAGTATATTTAAACACATATTATCACATTTGACAACTTATTCAGTTACTTAAAGTTTTCTCCTTACAGTTTGAGTGTGCTTTCACAAGGGTTCAGAAAGCACATCAGGATGTTCGTTCCTAGTATACCACACATTTTTCCGGGGGAATATATGGATTTTAAGAAAAGGTCATGAAAAGATATAGACTTTAGATATGGACTTTCAGACTTTAATATGTTAAAATTATACAGACGTAAAAAATTGTATTATTTTTAAAACGACCGTCCGGGGGCGGTAACGTATATAAGGAGCAAAAATCATGAATAAGAAGATCAAAACAGAAGCCGTAGATCATTTATTTGACGCGATCCTCACGCTGAAAGATCCGGAAGAGTGCTACAAGTTCTTTGAAGACGTATGCACCATCAATGAGCTGCTGTCACTGTCACAGCGATACGAAGTGGCAAAAATGCTCAGGGAAGGAAAGACCTATCTTGAGATCGCGGAAAAGACAGGAGCATCTACAGCTACTATCAGCCGTGTGAACCGTTCTCTGAATTATGGAAGTGACGGATATGATATGGTATTTGAGCGGCTTCTTGGAGAAGAGAAAAAAGAAGAGCAGTAAAAAGAAAATGTATTGGGGATGAAAAGAGCCTTGCAGGCTATGTATGCTGCAGGGCTCTTTTTAAATGGGCAAAAAGATAGGCAAAAAGTTTTTGGTAAAAGGTTTACAAAAAGTTATGTGAGTGTTATTCTAATAGTACGTTATTTATAGAAAATAATAACGGGAGGTTACATAAAAATATGAAATTAATTAAAACAGTAGACGCAGAGGGAGCGGTCCTCTGCCATGATATTACCCAGATCATCAAAGGTGTGACCAAGGATGCAGTTTTTAGAAAAGGCCACATTGTTACAAAAGAAGATATCCCGGTACTTTTAAGCGTGGGAAAAGACCAGCTTTATGTATGGGAAAAGGAAGAGGGCATGCTTCATGAAAATGACGCTGCAGAAGTCCTTTGTGCCATGTGCAAAGGGGAATACATGGAGCGTTCCCAGGCAAAAGAAGGAAAGATCGAGCTGTCTGCAGCCTGCGATGGTTTATTAAAGATCAATAACAATGGTTTAAAGGCAGTCAATGGCTTCGGTCAGATGATGATCGCCACCCGCCACGGAAATTTTGCCGTTAAAAAAGGTGATAAATTAGCGGGAACCCGTATTATCCCACTTGTCATTGAAGAAGAAAAGATGACAAAGGCAAAAGAAGCAGCTATGGCGGCAACAGGAAACAAGCCCATCTTAAACCTGCTTCCATTTAAACATAAAAAAGTAGGTATCGTTACCACCGGAAATGAAGTTTTCTATGGAAGGATCAAAGATACCTTTACACCTGTCATTGAAGGGAAAATGGCAGAATTTGATACAGAGATCATCGGCCATGTGACCTGGAACGATGATGATACAAAGGTAACAGCATCTATCCTTGATATGATCAAAAAAGGCGCGGATATCGTAGTCTGTACCGGCGGCATGAGTGTGGACCCGGATGATAAGACCCCTCTTGCCATCAAAAATACCGGGGCTGATATTGTATCTTACGGCGCACCGGTACTTCCGGGAGCTATGTTCATGTTAGCTTATTATCAGGTAACAGAGGGAGAAAATCCAAGAACTGTAGCTATTATGGGACTTCCTGGCTGCGTTATGTATGCAAAGAGGACTATTTTTGATCTGGTCCTTCCAAGAGTTATGGCAGACGATCAGGTAACAGCAGAAGAACTGGCTGCTTTGGGCCAGGGCGGCTTATGTCTGAACTGTCCAGTCTGTACCTTCCCTAACTGTGGTTTTGGAAAGGGAGTGTAATAGAAATGGAATTTACACATTTTGATGAAAATGGTAATGCCCTTATGGTGGACGTAAGTGAAAAAGCAGAGACAAAGCGGGAAGCTACTGCCAGAGGAAGCATTTATATGAGCCCTGAGTGCTTAAAGAAAGTAAAAGAAGGGACTATGGCAAAGGGAGATGTACTGGGAGTTGCCAGAGTAGCCGGTATCATGGGTGCTAAGAAGACATCTGAACTGATCCCGCTGTGCCATTTGTTAAATCTTACCAAGCTGACGGTGGATTTTACCATAAAAGAAGAAACAAACGAGATCGAAGCAGCCTGTACCGCCCGTACTACCGGAAAGACAGGTGTGGAAATGGAAGCACTGACCGGTGTAAATATTGCCCTTCTTACCATTTACGATATGTGTAAGGCAGTGGACAAATCCATGGAAATGGGAAATATTTACCTGGAACATAAATCTGGTGGAAAAAGCGGCGAGTTTGTCAATCCCAGAAAGCAGGGCATCTGATGAAGGACAGAATGGGAAGAGAGATCGACTACATGCGGTTTTCCATTACAGACCGGTGCAACCTGCGGTGTAAATACTGCATGCCGGATGGCATTGACTGTATGCCAAGATGGGATGTGTTATCTCTGGAAGAATTTGAAGCCATTGCCATTGCAGCAGCATCTTTAGGGATCAAAAAGATCAAAGTTACCGGTGGAGAGCCACTGGCAAGAAAAAGCTGTCCCCAGTTAGTAAAGATGCTTAAAAATATCCCAGGCATTGAAAAAGTCACCCTGACTACCAATGGAGTCCAGTTGGACCGGTATCTGGATCAGCTGTTAGATGCAGGACTGGATGCTATTAATGTAAGCCTGGATACCGTAGACCCGGTACTTTATGAGAAGATAACCGGCCGGGATAAGTTAGCCGATGTTATGAGGTTCATTGAAAAAGCAGAAAGCTTACCAATCCCTGTTAAGATCAATGCAGTTTCCATTGATTTCAGACAGTTACAGGAGAATGGAAAAGCTACAGAACTTTCCCCTCAGGAGAACTGGCAGCAGATGGCAGAACTTGCAAAGCATTATCCGGTGGATGTGCGTTTTATAGAAATGATGCCCATCGGCTATGGAAAGCAGTTTAAGACCATTGATCACAACTGGCTGCTTGAAAATATGAAAAAGGTCTATCCGGATCTGGAAGAAGACACAAGAGTTCATGGATTTGGACCTGCGGTTTATTATAAAGTTCCCGGATTTAAAGGAAGCATTGGTCTGATCAGTGCTATTCACGGAAAATTCTGTTCTACCTGTAACCGCATCCGTCTGACATCCCAGGGACATGTAAAATCCTGTCTCTGCTATGATGAGGGAACAGATCTTAGAAGTATTTTAAGAGAAGGGCAGGAAAGACCGGATAAGGATACCCATTATATCTGGCCAGAAGGCAGAGATGTAAGGGATGAAAAGCTGCAGGAAAAGCTGCGGGAAGCACTTGCAAAGGCGATCTACGAAAAGCCAGCGGCACATTGCTTTGAAAAGCCAGGTGAGATCACCGAGGCACATAACATGATTTCAATTGGAGGATAAGATAAAATGGAAATAACTGGAAAAAGAGGACCGGAAGGTGTTGTAAAAGCGGTCTGTACCAGTGAAAAAAAAGGTGTTGAAAAACATTCTGTTCCGGAAGGACATTTCCTGAAAGATTTTGGTATCGAGGGAGATGCACACGCTGGTAAATGGCATCGTCAGGTAAGTCTTTTGTCTTATGACAAGGTAAAAGAATTTAATGAGCGTGGCGCTCAGGTAGAAGATGGTGCTTTTGGAGAAAATCTGGTGGTAGAAGGGATTGATTTCCGTTCTCTGCCAGTAGGAATGATGATCTATATCGGGGATGTGGTTTTACGCATGACCCAGATCGGCAAAGAATGTCACAGCCATTGCGCGATTTATAAAAGAATGGGCGAATGCATCATGCCAAGAGAGGGCGTGTTTGCAGAGGTCTTACAGGAAGGAACCATTCATCCGGGAGATACTGTTATTACCTGTTATCCAGATGAGAACCGGCCTTTTCAGGCAGCTGTTATCACTTTAAGTGATAAAGGTGCCAAAGGAGAAAGAGTAGACGAAAGCGGTCCTGCAGCAAAGGAAATGCTGGAGCAGGCGGGATACGAAGTAGTAGAGACGCTGATCCTTCCGGATGAACCGGCTATGTTAAAGACACAGTTAATGCGTCTGGCAGACGGCAGACAGCTGGATCTGGTGCTTACAAGCGGCGGAACCGGTTTTTCCATGAGAGACCAGACTCCGGAAGCAACCATGGCAGTGGCAGACCGGAATGCTCCCGGAATTGCAGAAGCCATTCGTTATAAATCCATGGCAGTGACAGACAGAGCCATGTTAAGCAGAGGTGTCAGTGTGATCCGAAAGAAAACACTGATCGTAAACCTGCCGGGAAGCCCAAAGGCAGTAAAAGAAAGCTTGGGATTTATTTTAGACAGTTTGGATCACGGCTTAAAGATCCTTCGCGGCAGTGCTTCTGAGTGTGCCAGAAGAGATTAAGAAAAGGAAAACGGAAAGTTTTAAAAATCGCATATAGACAGTATCTTTGTACCGCCTGCAGCGGGAGGAAGAATACCGTGCAGGCGGTGTTCTCCTTATGATCGCTATAGTCAAACGAGTATAACGATACTGCTATAAATAAATCAATTTTTATTTAAAGGAGAAATGAGATTATGAAGAAACAGATTTGCCTTGTAATGGCAGCTATGATGGCAGCAGGAATGTTAGCTGGATGCTCCGGCAGCGCAAAGGAAACCACAGCAGCAGCTACTGAAGCAGCAACAACCGCAGAAGAAACAAAAGCAGAGGAGACAACTGCAGAAGAAACTACAGCAGCAGCTTCCGGCGAAGAGACTGAGATCTTAGTTGCAGCAGCAGCAAGCTTAAAGAACGCTTACGAAGATAAGCTGATCCCAATGTTCGAAGAAGCAAACCCAGGCGTAACTGTAAAGGGAACCTATGACAGCTCAGGCAAACTGCAGACACAGATCGAGGAAGGTCTGGAAGCAGACGTATTCATGTCCGCAGCTAAGAAGCAGATGACAGCTCTGGATGAGGAAGGCATGATCGCTTCCGATACCATTACTGATCTGTTAGAGAACAAGATCGTTCTGATCGTTCCAACTGGAAATGAGAAGAAGCTGGAGAAGTTTGAGGACATCGAAAATGCAGACAGCATTGCATTAGGCGATCCTGCAAGTGTTCCAGCTGGACAGTATGCACAGGAGGCTTTAACTAACCTGGGTATCTGGGATAAGATCCAGGATAAGGTAAGTTTCGGAACCAACGTAACTGAGGTATTAAACCAGGTAGCAGCAGCAAGTGCTGACGCTGGTATCGTATACGCTACTGATGCAGCAAGCATGGCTGATCAGGTAGAAGTTGTTGCAGAAGCTCCAGAAGGAAGCCTTGCAAAGAAGGTTATCTATCCTGTAGCTGTTGTTAAGGGTACTGCTCATGAGGAAGTTGCAAAGGAATTTGTTGCTTTCTTACAGACTGATAAGGCAATAACAGTATTTGAAGAGTATGGATTTTCCAGTGCGCAGTAGTCAGTAACTATAAAACCGGGATGTTGTAAAGTAAGTTACAGTATCCCGGTTTTAATCAATTTCCCATATAAATCTCATAAGAAAAGAGGTTCTAAATGGACTGGTCCCCAATTTTGATTTCCATGAAGACAGCCAGTCTGTCTATTTTCATCACATTTTTTATCGGGCTGTTTGCAGCCTGGGCAGTGGTAAGCCTGAAAAATGAAACATTAAAGGTTATCTGTGATGGTATCCTGACACTGCCTTTAGTCCTGCCGCCTACAGTAGCAGGCTTCTTTCTGTTATATCTTTTCGGTGTAAAACGTCCTATTGGACAGTTTTTTATTGAATATTTCAGTGTAAAGATCGCCTTTTCCTGGATCGCAACTGTTTTAGCAGCCGTTACCATGTCATTTCCGTTAATGTACCGTTCTGCCAGAGGTGCTTTTGAGCAGGTTGACCAGAACCTGGTTGCAGCAGCCAGAACACTGGGAATGAGCGAATGGGCTGTATTCTGGAAGGTGCTGTTTGCAAATGCAACACCGGGTATCTTAAGCGGCGGCGTTCTTGCTTTCGCCAGAGGTTTAGGTGAGTTTGGCGCCACTGCCATGATCGCAGGAAACATTGCGGGAAAGACAAGAACACTTCCTATGGCGGTCTATTCAGAAGTAGCTGCAGGAAATATGGACGCAGCGTATTCTTATGTAGCTATCATTGTTGTCATTGCATTTATTTCCGTTGTTCTTATGAACTGGGGCGCATTGATCCGCTCACGGAAGTTTTAATGTTCTCTCGGAGGTAAAAAGAATGGCTATTCAAACAGAACATTCTCTCCAGCTTGGAGTTGAAATAAAGAAAAAATTAAAAGAATTTGACCTGGACATCTCATTCAGCGCAGGAAAAGGGTGTCTGGGTATTTTAGGTCCTTCCGGCTGTGGAAAGAGTATGACTCTTAAATCCATTGCAGGTATCGTTACCCCGGACAGCGGCCGTATTGCCTTACAATATGCAAAAGGGGAAGCTGCCGGGGGAAGAGTTCTCTATGACTCGGCTTTAAAGATCAATGAAAAACCACAAATGCGCCGTGTAGGCTATCTGTTCCAGAATTATGCCCTTTTCCCAAACATGTCTGTTGAGGAAAATATTGCAGCCGGTCTTAAAGGAATGGAAAAGAAAAAGGCAAAAGTAGGAGAAATGATCGAACGTTTCCGCCTGACCGGTCTTGAAAAACGTTATCCGGGACAGCTTTCCGGCGGTCAGCAGCAGAGAGTTGCGTTAGCCCGTATTTTAGCTTATGAGCCGGAAGCACTGCTTTTAGATGAGCCTTTTTCTGCTATGGATACATACTTAAGAGAGGGTCTGCGTCTGGAACTTTCTAAAGTATTAGCTGACTATGACGGTGTTTCTGTTATGGTAACCCATGACAGAGACGAGGCCTTCCAGCTTTGCAAAAATATTATGCTGTTAGACAAGGGACATGTGCTGATCGCTGGAAATTCCAGAAAGATCTTCCAGGATCCTGTTACCTGTAAGGCAGCAAGACTGACCGGATGTAAAAATATTTCAAAAATTGAGCGTATTGGCGAATACCGGGTCCGTGCCCTTGACTGGGACAATATGGAGTTCATCACTGACCGTTCGGTTGGAGATGATATAACTGCCATCGGTATCCGTGCCCATGATTTTGAGCCTTTGGCAGGAGAAGAGGCAAAGGCCAAAAAAGAGGCTGGAGAGGAAAATCTTATCCCTGTTGTAGATCCAAGTATTTCCGAAATGCCATTTGAGTGGTATATTACTCTTAGCAATGGTCTTTGGTGGAAAAAGGAAAAGACCATCCATACTCATGATGCAGCGGGAGTAGTACCGGAATATCTCCGGGCAGATCCGTCAGCGATCCTGCTTTTAAAGGGAGAACTGTAGAACAGACATAAGAAAGGAAATGGGAAACATGGAGTTAGAAACTGGAAAAAAGCTTCGCACAGGAGCAGTTATTGTGGCAGCAGGACATAAAAGTAAAAATTCTGTTTTTAAACCCTTGCTTCCGGTGGGCGACAGTACGGCGATCCGCCGCATCATCATTACCTTAAAGCGGGCGGGAGTTTCCCCTATCGTAGTAGTAACAGGGGATAAGGCAGATGAGCTGGAAAAACATATTTCCAATCTCCAGGTGATCTGCCTTAGGAATGAGCAGTATGCTGTGACCCAGATGTTTTCCAGTATCTGTATGGGGCTTAACTATATAGAAGATCTTTGCGACCGCGTGTTTGTGCTCCCGGCGAAGTTCCCGGTTTTCTTACGGGAAACTGTGCAACGTCTGATGCAGTCAGATGCAGATGTGGTCCGTCCCATGTTTGACGGCCACAGAGGTCATCCTGTTCTTATTTCTTCTTCTGTACTTCCCTCTATTGTATCTTATCAGGGAAGTGATGGTTTAAGAGGAGCCCTTCGTCAGGCAGCAGAAACCTTTCAAGAAGAAAATATTCCCGTTGAGGACAAGGGGATCATTCAGGCTATAGAAACAGATGGAGACAGCAGCGTTGATTTTATCCGGAAGCAGCAGATCCAGGTCCATCCAAGGATCCAGCTTGGCTTAGAACGGGATGATATATTTTTTAATGCCCAGACAGCCCATTTCTTACAGCTTACTTCCCATACAGGTTCCATGCAGACAGCCTGTAAGCAGATGCATATGTCATACACAAAAGGCTGGAAGATCTTAAGAGAAGCAGAAAAACAGTTAGGCTTCCCGCTTTTGTTTTCACGGTCCGGAGGCAGTGACGGGGGGTCTTCCAAACTGACCCCTAAGGGAGAAGAATTTTTAAAACGGTATGTAAAAATGGAAGAAGACCTGAAAAAAGAGGGAGAACGGTTGTTTGAACTTTATTTCGGGAGAGAAGTATAAAAACAGAGTAAACTAAAAACAGGATGATTGCAGGTATGAGCTTGCAATGGTTCTGTTTTTGCTTTATGGATGATATAGATCCTGCGTTAATTGCAGAAACCAGGGTTTCACGTTTGGGGTACCTTTGAAGAGGATGTTCCTTCCCAGGAAGTTGCAGAAGAAACCAGAAAAGAAGATTAAACTAAAAATGTTTGCATAATTGCAAAAAAATGTTATACTTAAGTAAGTAACACAAAAAGCAGTTTGGAGCTTTATGCAAGCAGTATGCAGGAACTGTCCGGTGATCCGGGAGAAAAACTGTGAAAAGCCGGTACGGCCATTGCCCCGGGAGAAAAATCCCGGAAATGGCCCGCCGGTTTTTTTGCTATAGCGTTGTATTTAATTAAGAATAACGGAGGAAACTATATGGGGGAAAGCAGGCTTCACTACGGAATGTCGCTGAGGCTGTATTTTGAGGAAAAAGCTTTTGGACCGGGAATGGTCATGCTCCTTCGGGAGGTGGAGCGTACCGGTTCGCTGCAAAAAGCAGCAAAGGCTATGAATATGGCTTACAGCAAAGCCTGGAAGATGTTAAAAGGGGCAGAAAAAGAATGGGGATTTGCCCTTACAGACCGTGAGACCGGAGGAAAAGACGGCGGCGGTTCTACACTGACACCACAGGCAGAACGGCTGATCGAGGCATACGAAGGCTTTAAAAAGGATGCAGTAGATCATCTGGATCAGCTGTTTGCACAGTATTTTTCAGAGGAAAAGGTAGAAAAGATAAAAGGAATGGAGTGATATTATGGAGCCACAGGAGATCGTATTCTGTAAAGGAGGCGGCTGTACTGCCAAGCTGGGACCGGGAATACTGGCAAGAGTGTTAAATAACCTGCCAAAGACCTATGATCCCAACCTGCTTATCGGCTTTGACGGTTCTGATGATGCAGCGGTGTACAAGCTTACCGATGACCTAGCTATTGTACAGACACTGGATTTCTTCCCGCCTATGGTGGAAGATCCCTATATTTTCGGTCAGATCGCAGCAGCAAATGCCTTAAGTGACATTTACGCTATGGGCGGTGATGTAAAAACAGCTTTAAATATTGTATGTTTCCCGGAAGCAATGGATTTAAACATCTTGGGAAAGATCATGTTAGGAGGCAGTGAAAAGGTAAGAGAAGCAGGCGGCGTCCTTGCAGGGGGACATTCCATTGCAGACAGCGATGTAAAATATGGCCTGTCTGTAACAGGGGTGATCCATCCGGATAAAGTGTTTGCCAACAGCGGCTGTAAAGTGGGAGATGCGCTGATCCTTACAAAGCCACTTGGCGTCGGGATCGTATGTACGGCATCACGTATGAAAGCAGCTTCCAAAGAGGCCTATGACCTGGCAGTGAAATCCATGACTACATTAAATAAGTATGCGTCTGAGATCCTGCGTAAATACCGTTTACACGGCTGTACCGATGTGACAGGCTTTGGATTTTTAGGCCATCTTTGTGAAATGGTCACAGACCAGGCTACAGCAAGGATCTATAAGGAAAAAGTGCCTTATATCCCGGAATGTGAGGATTATGTAGAAGAATTTTACCTGACAGCTGCTGCCCAGAGAAACAGAAACCATGTGCAGGATAAGGTGGAGTTTAGAAACTGCTCCTTTGCAACAGAAGAGATTTTATATGATCCGCAGACGTCCGGCGGACTGCTGGCATCTGTAGATAAAGAAGATGTTCCGGCTATTATGGAAGAACTGGAAAAACTGGGACTTCCCTGCGGCGTAGTAGGAGAGATCCTGCCGAAACAGGAGAAGGCGGTTATCATCCAGTAGATGAACATGGCCGCCCACGGGCGGCTTGACAAGATACATGCCAATAAACCGCCAACGGAGGTTTTGGATATCAGATTTATGGAAAGAGAGGAAGAAAACCATGAGATTAGATGAAAGAGGAAAACAGTGCCCATTACCAGTTATTGAAGCAAAGAAAGCATTAGAGGCATCTGCACCAGGAGAAAAGGTAGAAGTTGTTGTAGATAACGAGATCGCAGTCCAGAACTTAAGTAAAATGGCAGATCACAAAGGTCTTGCTGTATGCTCTGAAAAGACAGGTGAGCGTGAATTCTTAGTTACCATTACTGCAGGAGAAGGAAATGGTGAAGCTGCTGAAGCACCGGTTGCAGCAGAAGAAGTGACCTGCACACCAGATGGAAGAAGAAAAGGCATGGTAGTTGTCCTTTCCTCCAACCAGATGGGACAGGGGGATGAGGCATTAGGAAAGCTTCTGATGAAGGGCTTTGTATTTGCACTGACCCAGCAGGATATGCTGCCGGAGACCATTCTTTTATACAATAGCGGTGCCTTCTTATCCTGTGAAGGTTCTGACAACCTGGAAGACCTTAAGACCTTAGAGGCACAGGGTGTGGAGATCCTTACCTGTGGAACCTGCTTAAACCACTACGGACTGGCTGAAAAGCGTCAGGTAGGCGGTGTTACCAATATGTATGAGATCGTGGAGAAAATGACCAAAGCCAGCGTAGTGGTACGTCCATAAGGCATTTTGTGCCAAGGCACATTCTTTTTTACTTAGAAAGTATAATTTTTTAGGAGAAGGTAAATATATGATACAGAGAAATGAACAGCTTGTGATCGTAAGAGGAGGGGGAGATATTGCTACCGGTACCATCAGCCGGCTTTTCCGCAGCGGATATCCGGTAGTGATCCTGGAGATATCCACACCGTCTGCGATCCGCCGTCAGGTGGCGCTTTCAGAAGCTGTTTATGACGGGGAGAGCAAGGTTGAGGATGTGACCTGTATAAAGGTAGAGTCCTGGGAAGAAGCAAAAGAGGTATTAAAAGAGAAAAAGAAAGTACCTCTTTTAGTAGATCCGGAGTGCAATATCTTAAAACAGGTACGTCCATGGGCCTTAGTAGATGCGATTTTGGCAAAGAAAAATCTGGGGACAAACCGCCAGATGGCAGATAAGACCATTGCTTTGGGACCTGGTTTTAGTGCAGGTGTAGATGTAGATATTGTAGTTGAAACACAGAGAGGCCATAACCTGGGCCGTATTATCGAAAAGGGACCGGCTACGCCCAATACAGGTACTCCCGGTATCATCGGCGGATACGGAAAAGAACGGGTCATCCATTCACCGGCAGAAGGAAAGCTTTACGGCAGAGTAAAGATCGGTGATAAGGTAGAAAAAGGACAGACCATTGCTGTAATCTGCACAGAAAACGGGGAAGAGGTCAAGGTAGAGGCAACTCTTACCGGTCTGGTCCGCGGTCTGATCCGTGATGCTTATCCGGTAACAGTTGGCTTTAAGATCGCAGATATCGACCCGAGAGAAAGTGAATATAAAAACTGCTTTACCATTTCTGATAAGGCAAGAAATATCGGAGGCTCTGTTTTAGAGGGCCTGATGTACTTAGAGGAAAAGCAGGGATATTAAGGAGGGGAGCATATGATCTATCTGGACAGCGCGGCTACTTCTTTTTACCGTCCGCCCTGTGTGGCAGAAGCGGTGGCAGAGGCCATTTCCAGTATGGGAAACTGCTCCAGAGGAGCTTATAAAGAAGCACTTACAGGAGCCAGAGTCATTTTTGAGACCCGGGTCCTTTTATCAGAAATGTTCCATGGAGATGGTCCGGAGCAGGTGGCATTTACAGCCAATTCTACCGAAAGCTTAAATATTGCCATTAAGGGGCTGATCAGACCGGGAGACCGGGTAGTGACAACGGTTTTAGAACACAACAGTGTGCTGCGTCCTTTATATGAAATGGAAAAACAGGGAGCAGAACTGGTCATTGTTGGCTGTGAACAGGCACCGGAAAGTGCCGGTGAAGAGGAAAAAGAACGGGTAAGACGCCTTGGAAAACTGGACTACAAAGCCCTTAAGGCAGCGATCACACCGGGAACCAGGGCAGTAGTCATGACCCATGCATCTAATCTTACAGGAAATCGTACAGATCTAAAAAAAGTAGGAGAGTGGTGCAGACAGGCCGGAGCCCTTTTTATCGTAGATGCATCCCAGACAGCAGGTCATTTTCCTATTAATATAGAAGAAAACCATATTGATGTGCTGTGTTTTACCGGTCACAAAGGCCTTATGGGACCCCAGGGAACAGGCGGACTGTGTGTGCGCAAAGGTCTTGCTGTAAAACCTTTATTATCAGGAGGAAGCGGTATCCTTACCTTTGAAAAACAGCATCCTTCAGTGATGCCTACAGCGTTAGAAGCAGGTACTTTAAACGGGCATGGCATTGCCGGACTGAGAGCTGCCCTTCTTTACATAAAAGAAGAAGGGATCGAGGCCATAGGCGCCCGGGAACAGAAGCTGATGCAGCTTTTCTATGAACAGGTAAAGGAGATCCCGGATATCCGCATTTACGGGGATTTTTCACAGAAAGACAGAGCTGCTATTGTGTCTTTAAACCTGGGAGAAGAAGAGTCCGGGGAAGTCAGCGACTATCTGTCAACAGAATATGGGATCGATACCCGTTCCGGCGGTCACTGTGCGCCTTTAATGCATGGGGCTTTAGGCACTGTGGACCAGGGGGCTGTGCGTTTCAGTTTTTCTCATTTTAATACAGAAGAGCAGGTGGAATGTGCAGTACGGGCATTGAAAGAGTACTAAAAAGGAATAAAACCCAAAAGAAAATATCTCAAAATACAAAAAACAGGACTGTGGACCAGGGAATTTCTGGTTACAGTCCTGTTTTTATTTTTTTAGTTCATGCCTGTCTCTATGCCGGAACATGCTGCATTAAGATCTCAGTAAGAGCAGTACCGCTGCTGGTATGACAGCGCACGATCTCGGTCTCCTGCTCATTGACCTCGTCTAAAGCGCAGCGGATCATCTTGTGGGAAACGGTATTGGTGAACAGAACTAAAAGATCCGGTCTTCCGATCTGCTTGTCCAGGCTGGCACTCATCTGAGTGAATACCTTTGCCTTGCAGTTATAGTTTTTACAGATTTTTTTATACTGGCTGACCATACGGTCATGTCCGCCGATGATAACAACGCTCATGAATGTAGCCTCCTTTGGTGTGTGCAATATAATGTGTTGTGTGCCCCTGAAAAGTGTATTTAGAACATGTTCTTGTATTATATGTATGGGGGAATGGTAAGTTATATGTTTCGTATCAGAATGGTTAGTGCTAACTAACTCTTGGTAAAATCATACATGATTTATAGGAAAATGTCCATAGGATTAAATGATAAGTTTTCTCAAAAACATGTTAATAATTTGGCGGGCTTGTTAATTCTAAAACTTTTTGCATAATATACAAAAATATTTAGATATTCTCAAAAACCTTATTATTTTTGCGGATTGTACCTAAAAAATTTTTAGGTTATACTGTTTACAGAGTTAAGAAAGCAATCCAACAGGTTGAAACAAACCGGTTAAGCAATAAAAACTACGAATTAAAAACTACGACTCAGGAAAGGAAGACAAGAACATGGCAGCAATCGCAGTAACATTTGTATTTGGAATTTTAGCTTACGATATGTATAAAGTAATCTGTGAGAAATAATAACAGATAAAAATTGAAAACCAGCAAAGACCTGAAACAGTCTGGATCAACAGACGCTGTTTCAGGTCTTTTTGTATTTGTTTTATATTTGTACACAGCTGTTTTCTTTACGGTATTAAGAATTTATGGTAAAATTACTCCAAAGACAAATTTTGGGGGAATTTATTTGAAGATTTCTGTAAAAACACAGGGAAAATGGACACAGACGGATACGTTGTGGTCCGCGCTTTTTATAGACGATCGGTTAAAAAAAGATCCGGGTCAGGCAGACCATTCCCCTGTTCTTTCTTTTGTGGGAGGCGGGGGAAAAACCTCTTATATACGCCGTCTGGCCTGGGAAGGCAGAGAAAAAGGATGCCGTGTGCTGGTAATGACTACGACCCATATGGCAGTTCCGGAATATTTTGGAGTATTGGAACCGGATCTGGGACAAGTAGAAAAAATGCTGGAAAAAGAAGGGATAGCAGTTGCAGGATGTCCTGCCAAAGAGGGAAAGATCGCTTTCCGGGACTGGGAGTTTTATGAAAAAGCAGGAAAACTGGCAGATGTGATCTTAGTGGAGGCAGATGGTTCCAAACGGCTTCCGGTGAAAGTGCCTGGACCAAAAGAACCGGTGATCCCTGAAAATTCCGATCAGATCCTTTGTATCTATGGTCTTGGAGCTTTGGGAAAACAGGCAGCCGACTGCTGTTTCAGGATGCAGCCGTCAGAACAGCTTTTAAAAATACCAGAGGATCAAAAAGATGGAAAATGGATCATGACAGAGGAGAAAATGTCTCTTTTAATGAAAAAGGGGTATTTAGAGCCATTGAGACAACAATTTCCTTACAGTCAGGTGATCCCGGTCTTTAACCAGGCAGATACCATGAAACTGGAAGAAAATGGAAAAAACATTCTGGAAAGAATGGAGGAAGAACGGGGAATATTAACAGGAGAACTGTGGAAGGAAACGTCATTTAACCTGTTTTAGGGGGATGTACTGTATAAAAAGATAAAAGAGGTAAGTACAATGAAGGTATCAATGATCTATATGGCTTCCGGATTTGGAAAGCGTTATGGGACCAACAAACTGATCACAGAATTCAGAGGCGAGCCGTTGTATCTTCACGGGCTTTTAAGCTTGCAAAAGGCAGCGAAATTGTTAGAAAAAACGGAAAAGATCAACTGTCAGCTGATCCTCATCAGCCAGTATGAACGGGTACTGTCCGGATCTGTGGAGCAGGTTCCGGAAGCAGAGCGCTTTTTTAATGAGGACAGCGACCAGGGAATTACAGCTTCTATTAAACTTGGCACAGAGGTTGCCTGGGATAATGCAGATGCATATCTGTATTTTGTGGCAGACCAGCCCTGTATGGCAGGAGAGACCATAGCCAGGTTTGTCAGTGAGTTTATGAAAAGCAAAAAAGGGATCGGCTGTGTGTGTGCAAAGGGACACAGAGGCAGCCCTAATATATTCCGTAGACGCTACAAAAAAGAGCTTCTTGCTTTGGAAGGAGATCAGGGCGGACGCCAGATCATGCAGAAATATCCACAGGAAATATGGATGATGGAAGTGGATGAAAGAGAATTAAAAGATATTGACCAGCCGGCAGATCTGACTGCATTGCGCCTGGAACTGGAAAATACGTGATCTTTCAGATATTAAAGACAGCAGAATTGTTTTAAAAGCACAAGGGAAGAAAAATGAAACAGAAAGAAAATGTAAAAGAGGAAGTAAAAGAAGAGGCCGGGGAAAAACAACAGAAGAATAACTTCGCCCAGGGAAGCATTGTTGTAAACATATTAAAACTGGCAGTGCCTATGACATTGGCACAGCTGATCAATGTGCTCTACAACATTGTAGACCGGCTTTATATCGGCCAGTTAAAAGATGAGGCGACCATATCTTTGACAGGTCTTGGACTGTGTCTGCCCATCATATCCATTGTGATCGCCTTTGCAAACCTGTTTGGAATGGGCGGTGCCCCATTGTGTTCCATTGAAAGAGGACGGGGAAACAATGAAGAGGCAGAAGCCATTATGGGAAATTCCTTTGCTATGATGGTTGTTGTAGGAGTTATCCTGACTGTGGTGGGACTTGTATTTAAACGGCCTATGTTGTATTTATTTGGCGCCAGTGACGCAACCATCGGATATGCGGACTCCTACATCACCATTTATCTGATGGGAAATATCTTTGTTATGACCGGCCTTGGAATGAACAGCTTTATCAATTCCCAGGGTTTTGGCACCATTGGAATGATGACTGTATTATTGGGAGCAGTTGCAAATATTATCCTGGATCCTGTTTTTATCTTTTTCTTTCACATGGGTGTGCGTGGGGCAGCGCTGGCAACGATCTTATCCCAGCTGATCTCCGCCATCTGGATCTTAAAATTCCTTACAGGTCCAAAGGCTATTTTAAAGCTGAAAAAGAACTGTATGAAACTGAAAAGATCCAGGGTCCTGCGTATCATTGGCCTTGGAATGAGCGGCTTTACCATGTCCATTACCAACAGTTCTGTCCAGGTCATGTATAATGCCATGCTCCAGAAAACAGGCGGTGATTTATATGTAGGTATTATGACGGTCATTAATACAGTCCGTGAAGTCATTTCCATGCCGGTCCAGGGCATTACCCACAGCTCCCAGCCTGTGATGGGATATAATTACGGTGCAAAAGAATACGGCCGTGTGAAAAAAGCAATTGTGTTTGTATCTGCTGTTTCTGTTTTGTATACATTAGGAGTGTGGTCTCTGGTCCATGCATTTCCGGAGTTTTTCATCCGTATCTTCAACCGTACCGGGGATCTGGTGGAAGCGGGAATTCCGGCTATGCGTATTTATTTCTTCGGCTTTTTCATGATGGCGTTTCAGTTTGCAGGACAGGCCATCTTTGTTGGTCTTGGAAAAGCGAAAAATGCGGTATTCTTCTCTATTTTCCGTAAAGTGATCATTGTAATACCGCTGATCATTATTTTACCCAGCATGTTTCATATGGGAACGGACGGCATTCTTATGGCAGAACCGGTGTCCAACTTTATCGGCGGAACGGCATGCTTTGTGACCATGCTCTGCACCGTATGGCCGGAACTTACAAAAGGGGAAAGGGATAAAAACAAATGAAGATAAATTTGCGAAGGGTTACAACAGGCGCTGTTCTTATAGCAGCAGCGTCTGCTTTTTTGTTCTGTACCGGATTTACGAAAGCATCTGATCATGGGAACCATGAAAATGGTTATTTAAAGTCTGCAACCTATTACTCGGATGACTGGGTGATCAATTTCTGGAACAGTGAAAGCAGCCATATGGATGAGGAGTTAAAACAGATCCGGGAAGATGGGTTTAACAGCATTATTCTTGTAGTACCGTGGAGGGAATTTCAGCCATCTATGGCGCCGGAACACTATAATGACTACGCATGGGAGAAGTTTGACCGGGTAATGAAGGCGGCAAAAGCCCAGGATCTGAAGGTCATGTTAAGAGTGGGATATACCTGGGACTATTACAGCAGTGAAAATGTACTGGCCCGTTATGAAAAGCTGCTTTATGACAGTGAAACAAAGAAAGCATGGCTTCACTATGCAAAACGGTTGTATGAAAAGGCGTCTGCTTATGACAATTTCAGCGGCGGTTTTATTACCTGGGAAGATTTCTGGAATTTTGCGGAAAATGGCAGTACCCTTTATGGAAGCGGGATCACAGGACGGAAAATGGCAGCACAGTGCGGCTATACCCAGTATGTAAAAGAACATTATACATTAGAAGAATTAGGAGAGATCTACAGGGATACCTTTGACTCTTATGGGGAAATCTATCTGCCGGCAAAAGAGTCTTATGCAAGAAAATTGTTTTTCCAGTTTTATGACCATTTTTTAAATGATATCCTTGCAGAGACCCAGACTGTATTTCCGAACCTTTCCATGGAAGTGCGTCTGGATGTGGATCCGGTAAGGCGGCTGGACGGGACATTAGAAGGTGCTCCTCATGATGCTACTTTTTCCTGTGGCTCATCCGGCTTTGCCAGTGCCATGTTCAGCGTTCCCATGGGATTTGAAAATAATGGGGAAAAAGTAACAGCAGCCCAGGCTCTTTCCAATGCAGCTTCTTATTTTGACCGGTTATTCCAGAGCAGCCAGCAGAAAAAGATCTACATTGACCAGTTCTTATTTACAGATAATACACCTGGTTTTGAACATAATGCCCAGCTTTTGGAAACGGAGAAAGCGGCTTATCTGGATGGAATGGCAGAGCTGTTTAAGGCAAAGACACTTGGATACGGGATCTGGACCTACAGGGATTACGGGGATAATAAAGTGTATAATTCCCAGTTTGCCCTTGCACAGCAGGGCTGGAAATTTTCCGGCGGGAGCAAAGTAGAAGAGCACAATGGAAGCAGGATGGCAGTACTTCCGGTTTCCGGATGGATCAGCCAGGATATCCACAACCGCTCTGCAGGAATGGAAGAAAATAACCTGTATGTAAGTTTTCTGCTGGAAGGAGAAGGAAACTGCCGGGTCATGGTGCAGGCAGGAGGACAGAAGCAGACTGTATCTGCAGGCAGTCCGCAGACCGTGACCCTTAACTTTGGTACTGCATCTGCAGGAGAACTGGTCATTTCAGCCCAGGGAACAGGAACAGTATACATAGATGATGTAAAAGTGTATACTGGCATTACGCAGGGGGACATGTACCATATGGACGGAACAGAAAGCTCCTGTATCCAGGCAGTACGTGCCATGAACGCAAAAGTCCGTTAAAAAAGCGCGCTTAGAATAAAAAAAGAGTTTCGGAACATAATAGTCTGGTAACCTTTAAACCTAAGAAATGTTTGAATGAAAGATCAGGAGGGACCAGATTATGACGAAACTGGAATGTAGCGCAAAAAACTGTGTACACTATGCGGAAGGGTGCTGCTGTAAGAGTTCTATTACAGTAGACGGGGCTCATGCACGCTGTGCAGATGATACCTGCTGCGCAAGTTTTTCTGAAAACACAGGCGGAGTCTTTAAAAATCTTTTTAAAACGCCTGAGTCCAAACTGGATGTGGTTTGTGATGCGGACAGCTGCAGATATAATGAAGATCACTGCTGCTGTGCAGGAAAGATCGATATCCGTGGAGAAGGCGCCTGTGACTGCGGAGAGACCTGCTGCGGTACTTTTGAGCAGGGATAACGGAGAAAAAAATAAATAAAAAACCTATTGACAAAGAAAATAAAATAGAGTATAGTAATAGAAGTTGTGAGAACGACTGACAGGAAAGCAGGTATATCCGCCTCACCCTGGCACGAGCAAGTGACCCGGGTTCATATTTCAGACACTGACTGAAAACTGAATGTTTTGGTTTGATTTTTATCTGGTATCGTATTGAGAGACAGATAAAGGTTTCAGTGAAAGATTATGTATTTTTGCGGATGGCACTGGCTATCCGCTTTATTTTTGCTCTTCATTCAAAAACATGACTATGGAGGTGTACAACTATTAGCGAATTAATGATTAACGAACAGATCAGAGACAGAGAAGTAAGATTGATCGGTGAAAATGGTGAACAGTTAGGAATTATGTCTGCAAGAGACGCTTTCAAGCTGGCACAGGAAGCAGAACTGGATCTGGTAAAGATCGCACCAACTGCTAAACCACCGGTATGTAAGATCATCGATTACGGAAAATACCGTTACGAGCTGGCTCGTAAGGAAAAAGAAGCCCGCAAGAAACAGAAAGTAATTGATGTAAAAGAAGTTCGTTTGTCCCCGAATATTGATACTAACGACCTGAACACAAAAGTAGGAGCTGCCAGAAAGTTCCTGGAAAAGGGAGACAAAGTAAAAGTTACTCTTCGTTTCCGCGGTCGTGAAATGGCACATATGTCCAAGTCAAAATACATTCTGGACGATTTCGCTGAGAGTCTGGCTGATATCGCAGTAGTAGATAAGCCCTCAAAGGTGGAAGGAAGAAGCATGGTTATGTTTTTAACTGCAAAACGTTAAAATAGAAAGTTTTAAGGAGGAAATTTACAATGCCAAAGTTAAAAACCAGCAGAGCTGCAGCAAAGCGCTTTAAAAAGACAGGAACCGGTAAGTTAGTCCGCAATAAAGCTTACAAGTCTCACATCTTAACTAAGAAGTCTACTAAGAGAAAGAGAAATCTTAGAAAAGATATCGTTACCGATGCTACTAACGTAAAGGCAATGAAGAAGATTTTACCATATCTGTAAGTTTTAGATTGTAGAAGGAGGAATTACCGATGGCAAGAATTAAAGGCGGTTTAAACGCAAAGAAGAAGCACAATAGAATCCTGAAGATGGCTAAGGGCTACAGAGGCGCTCGTTCTAAGCAGTACAGAGTTGCTAAGCAGTCCGTTATGCGCGCACTGACCAGCTCCTACGCAGGCAGAAAAGAGAGAAAGAGACAGTTCAGACAGCTGTGGATCGCTCGTATCAACGCAGCAGCTCGTATCAATGGTCTGTCCTACAGCAAGTTCATGTACGGCTTAAAGCTGGCTGAGGTTGATTTAAACCGTAAGGTTCTGTCCGATATGGCTATCAACGATGCAGAAGGTTTTGCTAAGTTAGCAGAACTGGCAAAGAGCAAACTTGCTTAATCTGTCAGAATTATTATAAATAGTAAGCACCGGGAATGACTGAAAAGTTGTTCCTGGTGTTTTTTTGTTGCCATGCATTTTATGCATCTGAAGGAAGCTGCCGGTAGCAGGTTCAAAGTAAAGAAATACCGCCTGCATCCAACAGAACTGGCAGCAGACGGTATTTGAAGATTTTTGGGATAAATACAATGTTTTGAAGCGAATCTGATGTGATCAGATCAGGCCACAGCGTTCGCCTTGGGGAATATCCCTCTGTATACATGCAGGAAGTAAATGATCTCTGTAATGGCTGTAATGGTCCAGGAGAAAACATAAAGCAGATACAAAGACGGGATCGTCTTAAAGTAGGCAAATACAGTGTAGACCCATACAACACGGAATACACAGGAACCCATGATCACGATGAACATGGGAACCAGACTCTTTCCAAGGGCTCTGGAAGCGGCAATGGTGCAGTCCATAAAAGCAGAAACACCATAGGAAAAGCCCATGATGGTAAGGCGCTTAAGACCGGCAGTAATGACTTCAGGATCAGCTGTAAACAGAGATAAGAACTGTTTTCCGAAGATAACTAAGAGCAGTCCCATAGCACCTCCGATGCCGAAAGAATACAGCAGGCTGATCAGATAGCTCTTTAATACCCGGTCACGTTTTCCGGCACCCAGGTTCTGGCTCATAAAGCTGGCGCATGCGGTATAGATAGCTGCCATTACGTCATAGATCAGGCCGTCGGAGTTTGCAGCCGCAGAATTTCCTGCAACCATAGTGGCGCTGAAGGAATTGACACCTACCTGTACAAACAGGTTTGCAAGGGCGAAAATAGCATTCTGCAGACCGGAAGGAATACCGATCTTTAAGATGTCGATGGTCTTTGACGGGTCCGGACGGAGCTTTGATAAATGCAGTCTGTAATCTGTATTGATACAGAACAGATCCCGTAAGATCAGTCCGGCAGATACATACTGGGATATGGCACTGGCAGTTGCAACACCGGCTACATCCATCTTGCAGATGACGACGAAGAACAGGTTCATGATCACGTTTAAAACGCCTGCAAGGAGCAGATAGCGTACCGGCCTTGCTGTATCACCGTCTGCGCTGAAAATAGCATTACCGCAGTTATAAACAGCCAGGGCAGGCATTCCAAGGAAGTAAATGCGAAGATACAGCACAGAGCCGTCGATCAGTTCTTCCTTTGTATGTAAGATCTCAAGGACAGGTCTTGCAAAGCAGATACCGAATAATAACAGGGCCAGACCGCTGCAGATACTGACGATAAGAGCAGAGTGGACCGTATGGGAAAGAGCCTGCTTTTTCCCGGCGCCAAGATAGAGGGCGGTAAGTACATTGATACCACCCGCCAGACCAATGAGAAAGCCTGTAAACATCGTTACCAGGATCGCAGTGGAACCAACGGACCCCAAAGCTAACGGCCCCGCAAAACGCCCTACAACGGCGATATCCGACATATTAAAAAGAACCTGGAGGACATTGGAAAGCATCAGCGGTATGCTGAAAACAAAAATGTTCTTCCAAAGGGATCCCTGAGTCAGATCTTTAGATGGCTGTTTCATAAAAACTTCTCCATTCGTAAAAATAATTTTATATATGAAATTTTATAAAGATAAAAAAAGACCCATAACACAGAGTTTTCTGTGTTATCAGCACTAGCTTCAGTATAGCATAAGGGGATATTGTGTACAAGAGATGGAAAAATAAAAGTTTCTTTTGTTTATGAGTATTTATGATATTAAAGAGATCCTTTCTATAGATATCGAACATATCATAGAAGGATCTCTTTTAGTGGTTATGTTTTAAACATGTATTTCCTGTTTTGTAATTATTTATCAAGGCCTTTTCATACAATGTTTTTGTAACGATCAGGATCGGTATCGCCCTCTGTAGAGAAGAGCAGTACTTTGGAATTTTCATCCAGGCCAATGTCATTTCTTAAATCTTTGTATTCGTCCATGGTCATCATAGCTGCTAATGCACCGAATGGAGCAGCACCAGACTCACCGGAGGTGATCGGAGCATCGCCCTTAACAGGAGCAGCAATGAATACTTTTACATGGTTCTTTAAGATGTCCCAGGAAATGGTGTTCGGTTCACCACCTGCAAGACCTGCCATGATGGTCTGCATATCGCCGTCTACAATGCGGATGTCTCCATCACCGGCAGCAGCACCCTTGTAAAGACATGCAGCAGCTTCAGCCTCAACAACTACGAATGTAGGTAAGTTGTCAGCATACAGATTGGAGAAGTAACCAACAACTGCACCGGCTAGGGAACCAACACCGGCCTGTACGAAGATGTGGGTAGGACGCTCACATCCCTGAGCTTTTAACTGTTCACCAGCTTCCATTGCCATGGTGCCGTATCCCTGCATGATCCATGCCGGGATCTCTTCGTAGCCGTCCCAGGCAGTATCCTGTACGATAACGCCTCTTGGAGTTTCATCCGCTTCCTTAGCAGCCAGACGAACACAGTCATCATAGTTTAATTCCTGGATGTCTACCTGAGCGCCTTCTTTTGCGATATTCTGAAGACGGGGCTGAGTAGTTCCCTTAGGCATATGAACAACTGCCTTCTGTCCAAGACGGTTAGCAGCCCATGCAACACCGCGGCCGTGGTTGCCGTCTGTTGCTGTAAAGAAAGTAGCCTGTCCGAATTCTTTTCTTAACTGTTCGGAAGTAAGTACGGAATAGGGAAGTTCAGAAACATCCTTTCCGGTTTTTTTGCGATGTAACGAGCCATTGCAAAAGATCCGCCCAGTACCTTAAATGCGTTCAGACCAAAACGGTAAGACTCATCCTTTACATATACTTCCTTAACTCCTAAATAGGAAGCCATGTGAGGCAGCTTGGTTAATGGTGTTTCGCTGTACTGAGGAAAGCTCTCGTGGAAAGTACGCGCCTTTTTGATCTCCTCAAGTCCCATAATTGGAAGGTTTTTGTCATCTGTTTTAGGCATCTTGTTTACTGCCCACAGAATCTTCTGATCCATTTTATATTGTATCAATTTAATTTCTTTCCGGCTAGTCCAAAATAGGATTGATTGCAAAAGAAGAGTGAAAATGTCTCCAAAAAACATCTGAAAAATAAATTTGAAAAAAATTAAAAAAATTTCAAAAAAACTATTGCCAAACTGAAAAACCTATGGTATATTATAACACGTGCTGCGGGAGTGCTGGAATTGGCAGACAGGCAAGACTAAGGATCTTGTGGTTGCATGATCGTGTGGGTTCAAGTCCCATCTCCCGCACTGGTACTAAAAAGTACCGTGCTTAACTAAATAAGCAAATGCAGAAGTGGCGGAATTGGCAGACGCGCACGGTTCAGGTCCGTGTGGTAGTAATACCTTGAGGGTTCGACTCCCTTCTTCTGCAGGATTTAAACAGGAACTTGGAAGCAGGTTCCTGTTTTTCTTTTGCAAAAATGATGAGTGCAATCTTGTGTTGGCTTTCGGCACGGGGATTGGAAAGAGGAATGAAAAATGGATTTTTACAAACGTCTGGGGATCGTATGCCGGGCAGTGCCGGAGGGAAAAGTCATTACCTATGGTCAGGCAGCTCTTTTGTGCGGTTATCCAAAAAATGCCAGACAGGTGGGTTATGGGTTAAAAAAAGAGCTGGCAGGAGATGTGCCAGCTTATAAGGTAGTAAACAGCCAGGGAGTTCTTTCCGGTGCCGCTTCTTTTGAGCATCCGGATCTTCAGCGGATGCTCCTGGAAGAAGAAGGGATAGAAATCTCTATGGACAACAAAGTAGATCTAAAGAAATATGGATGGAAAAATTCCCTGGAAGATGCAGAATTTTTCCGGGAAACATTTCGCAGGAAGGGGATCTAGTTATTTAAAATTCTTCTTCCTCCTGGGCCGGTATACGTACCGTCACCTCTGTGCCCTGTCCGGGAACACTGGTGAAAGACAGGCCGTATCCGCTGCCGTACAGGCTTTTAAGACGCAGGTTGGTATTGGATACGCCTACATGGCGGGAAGAGGAGCCTACGGCTGCCTGGGTGCGTTCGTCTAAAAGAGAGTCCAGCTTTTCCGGAGGAATACCGGCCCCATCATCCGAAATTACAAAAACAATATCATTTTCTTCGCGCCAGCCTGTAAGAAGGATGGTGCCTTTTTTTTCTTCTTTCATCATAATGCCATGAAGGAGGGCATTTTCCACGATCGGCTGAAAGGTAAGCCGCGGGATGGAAAAATGGTCAAGCTCCGGCGGAACGTCCGCAATAAATTCCGCACAGTTGTTGTAGCGCATGTTCTGAAGCTGCATATAAAGGGAAACATGGGTCACTTCGTCCTGGACGGTGCTGATCAGGTCTTTGCTTCCTAAAGTCAGGCGGTAGAAGCGGGTAAGAGCCTGGACGGCTTCCGTTACTTTTTCGCTTTGCCCGGACTGGGACAGCCAGTTGATCATATCCAGGGTGTTATAGAGAAAATGGGGATTGATCTGTGCCTGGAGGGCGCGAAATTCCGCGATTCGCAGTTCGGTGGCTGCTTTTTCTTCATAATCCATCAATTGATTGATCTCCGCAGTCATATAATTATAGGTTCCTGAAAGAACACCGATCTCGTCATTTCCCGCAGCTGTCAGTTCTAAAGGCTCCGGCCGTCCTTTTCGTATGGTCTCCATCTGCAGGGCTACGCCAATAATACGGTCTGCAATAGACTCAGACAGTTTATAGGCGATAAAAAGGGCAAACAGGGCGATCATACCATAGGTAAAGGCAAAGTTAAGGACAACGGAGTGACCGATCCCTGCAATCTGGTCCCTGGGGATCAGGGAAACCATGTACCAGTCTGTATTTTTTAAAGAGAAACAGGCTGTATAGGCAGAAAAATCCTCGTAGTTCACTAACTGAAACTGTCCGCTGGCATCCGGGTCTGACTCAAAAGCGGTAATTGCAAAGTTACCTGAAAAAAGAGAAATGTCGGAAGCGGCTACCAGGTCCAGATCATCATTGATCAGAAAAGAAAATTCCCCTTTAAGGGAAGAGTCTTTTTTCAGGATCTCTTCAAAGGCATCTTCGGAAAAATAGATGGCTGCATAGGCAGCGATCTTTGGGACATCTTCTTCGTTGGAACGGTAAAAAATAGGCTTGATATAGGCTAAAGGACCATTTTCATCTGCCTCTTTTTCAGACAGGGCACTTTTTGGAAAAAAGAACTTTGACCAGCCTTCTGCATTAAAGTATTCTAGCCAGGGACTGGAAACTTCGGAAAGAGGGACAAACAGTCTTTGGGCATTGGTATTAAACTGCTCCAGGCGGTGATAGGTATGGTCATCATAATAAAACCGGACAGACTCAATGAGAGAATGATCGGTAAGTGTATCTGTTAAACGCATCAAGTTGCTGATCTTGCTTCTGGATGGGATCAGCCCCTGGGCCTGGGCATTGGAAATATCAAACATATCCCGGATCACATAGGAAGAAGTCAGGGTATCAGAAGCATGGGTCACATGGGAAACAAGGTTTTCAACAGAAAGTACGGACTGGGAACTGAGGGCCTGTTCGGAGCGGATGGTATCATCCATAACGATCCGGAAGATATTTAAGAAAAGAAAACAGATCAGAACAGCCGTAGGAATAAGAAAAAGGATGGTATGGGATACCACCAGCTTTTTCTTTAAACGCATGTCATAGATATAATAATGAAGGATACGGTTAAAAAAATTCATCGAAGCATTTTCTCCCTGTATTCAGATGGTGAGAGCCCTACGATCTTGCGGAAGGCCTTGCTGTAATAATTTCCGTCGCTGTAGCCTACTTTTGCGGAAATGTCTGTGATCTTATAAAGGGGATCACTTAAAAACTGTTTGGACATTTTTATGCGGTAATCTGTAAGATACTGGTTTAAGGTCTGACCGGTCTCATTTTTAAACAGGGTACACACATAGGTAGGAGACAGGCGTACATGTTCGCTGATATCCGGAACAGAAAGAGATGGAACCGCATAATTCTGATGGAGATATTCTTTGATCTGGAATACAACAGGGTTTTCATCTTTATTGGAAGCCAGACGGCTGAAATACAGTTTTATTTTTTCACAGAAGAACTGGTGGAGGGTCTTTAAAGCAGCACAGTCCATGATCCCTTCCCAGATGGACTCTGACTCCAGGCCTTCTCTCTGCCACAGGGAAATGTGGTTGGACATGCTGATCTCGTCTAACTTAACCAGATATTTAAAATACAGATCACGGACCTGGCTGGAAGAGATATTCTGGCTGCTGCATACAGACTGATAGAAGCGGTCAGCGGCTGCAAGTGCGTCTTCTTCATTATTATTGGTAAGAGCTACGGTCAGATCCATCATAATATCAATCAGGGGATGACGGTTGTTTTCGCTTTCTGCTTCCATTAAAAGGGTATTTGGTTCATGGAAAAAACTGCGTTTTAAAAGCTCTCTTGCTGTTTCAAAGGAAAAAGAAGCCCGCTTAAATCCCAGAACAACCGGTCCCATGGACAGGAAGAAAGAGGAAAGTTCTTTAAAATGCTCCATAAGATTGTTGGCACAGTCAATTAAAACCGGTTTTTCCGGTTTTTCACTGCTGTAGATAAAGCAGATGATAAAACGGTCTGTTTTAATGAAATCAAGGGCATGGAAGCCTTTTTCTGCCAGATAAGCCCAGAACCTGCGCCGGATCTCTGTAAGCAGGTCAGAGGAAAGTTCCGATATTGGCGTCAGGCATTCCAGGATCAGGGCAGTAAAATATGAATTTTCCCCTACAGGAGGCTTTAATTGTGCGCCGATCACAGGAGCCTGTTCTTCCGGGTCTGTTTCTGCTAAAAGCTGTGCCAGCTGGGAACGCAGGTTGTCTTCATGCATCCACTGGGCGTTTAGTGAGGTGTACATGGAGCGGTACTGGTGGATGCCCTCGGCTAAGGCTTCTGTCAGCTCATTCATATCAAGAGGCTTATCCACATAGCTGACAGCCTTTAATTTAATAGCAGCTTTCAGATATTCCTTATCTGAGTAGGCGCTCATAAACAGGATAATGGCATTGGGAAGGGCTTTCAGGATTTCTTCTGCCATCTCCACACCGCTCATACGGGGCATGCGCACGTCAGTTAAGATAAGATCCGGTTTTTCTTTCAGGGCGATCTCAAGGCCGTGGACGCCGTCATCTGCCATAAAAGTGTGGTGAATCCCCAGTTTTTCCAAAGGAAGACTTTTAAGAATACCTTCACGGGTCAGTTTTTCGTCATCAACGATCAATAATTTCATAGAATATATTGCTCCCCTTAATAAAATCAAAAAATATTACTGTATATGATAGGATTTTACCATGGAATTAAAAAAAAAGGAATGTTATCATAAAAATGTCCAAAAGATAACCCGCACAGCCGGGACCTGGCTTATTGTAAGCCACATCCCCAACGGGTGCCGGTTGTGATTATTTTTTATATACGATCAGGAGGAACTGAAAATGCAGAAGATAGAGTTAAAGTTTGACCAGCCAGAAGAGATCATTGATTTTGTACGTATTATGAACCGTTATGAGTGCGATGCAGATGTAAAATACGGCAGCATGGTAGTGGATGCAAAGTCCATCGTAGGTGTATTATCCCTGGCACGTTCCAAAACTGTAGAAGTGATCCTTCATACAGATGAATGTCAGAACCTCTTAGATGAGATCGCACAGTTTGCAGCATAATACAAAAATATTGTTAATCTTCCCCTGGAAAGCATCGGTAAAGTACCGGTGCTTTTTTATGTACTAGGAAATTCCGTTGGAACTCCCTAGTACACAAAAAGGCACGACCTGCCAACGATGCGCACTCGCGCGATGAGGAAGTTTGTCGCAAGCGACCGCGCTCGGCGCGAGAATGTGCCAAGGCACATTCTTATTTACATATGGATTTACAAAAATAAATGAATGTTCTATACTTTATAAAAGGGTAGTACGCAAGGAGGAAGATTAAAGATTATGACAGAATTTCTGCCGGGTATTTATAAGGTTCTTCAGAAAACAGATCGTGGCAATACCACGGAGATCAATATATTTATTATTCCTGGAAAAAAAGGGGAAAGAAGCCTGATGATCGATGCCGGGTTTCAGGATGAAAACTGTCTGGCACAGATGGAGGGAGTATTAAAAGAGCTGGATATTTCCTATGAAGATCTGGATGTATTTTTAACCCATAAACATCATGACCATTCAGGACTGGCAAGTGTGTATGCAGACCGTGGTGCTACCATTTATATGAACCCGTTAGAGGAACGCCACCATTATGACTGCCTGTTTTACAGCACCAAGAAAACGGATCCCCAAGAACAGGATAAAGTCCTTCACAGTGTAGGAGTTACAGAAGAGGGTACACCGGAAGTCTGGGATATGTTTGAACGGGTGAGAAAAGTAGTGGAAAATCACAATGGCTGGACCTTTGAGGTGCAGGATTTCCTTTATAAGCCCATAGCACCGGGAGTTGTACTGCATTACGGTGACTACACATTTGAAACAATAGATCTGAAAGGACATACCTTTGGACAGCTGGGACTTTTCGACAAAGAGCATAAGATATTTTTCTGTGCAGACCAGGTGATCGATGGGATCGTTCCTATTGTTGCAACAACGTATCCGGATGAACATCTTTTAAGGGACTATTTTGTTTCTTTGGAGCGTTTCCACCACGAATTTAAGGATTGTCTGCTCCTTCCGGCACATGGAAAAGAAATTTCTGATGCAAAAAAAGTCATAGACCGTATTGTATTTTCCTATCTTGACAAGGTAGAGATCATGCATAATATCCTGGAACATTCCAGAAAAGCAAGGACGATCCGGGAGATCGCAACCATTGTCTACGGAATGCCTCATCCTCCGAAAGATACAGCAGAATTTATTAAATTAAAGATGATCATGAGCAAATGTTTCTCCTGCCTGGAATATTTAAGGGATGAAGATTTTGCGGTCCGTGAGGAAAAAGACGGGACCTTTTACTGGCGGCCATAATTTCTTTCAAATACAATGTCCGTGAAAAAGTACTTGCAATTCCAGAAAAAAAGAGTATAGTTACTTAAAAATAACTATTAAAACAACATAAGAAAGCAGAGTAGGTTTATGTGCGTTAAGTGCCGACTGAACAGGGAGTTGTCAGTCAGACGAAAGGAATTTTGAAAGAAAAGGTTCCTGCGGTACATAAGCCGCATCCCGCTGCATCAGAGAAAATCTTGATTATCTCCGATTGTAGTATGAGGTATCTGCAAAGGAGGTAATTTTTTTATGGAAAGATTAGCAACTTTGTTTACCGGTTCCTTCAGACAGTTAAAACAGGTAAAAACGGTTACGGTATGTGCCATGCTTGGGGCTGTTGCCATTGTTCTCGGTTCATTAAGCATCGAGCTTGGAAGTACCCTGCGTATCGGTTTTTCCGGTATTCCCAATGAGATCGTCCACATGCTGTTCGGTCCTGTAGTGGGAAGCGTTTTTGCAGGCACTATGGATATTTTAAAATATCTGATCAAGCCTACGGGAGCATTTTTTCCAGGCTTTACGCTCATTGCCATGCTTGCAGGCCTGATCTACGGCAGCTTTTACTATAAGAAGGAATTAAATTTCTGGAGAGTGCTTGCGGCCCATATTACAGTGGCTCTGATCTGCAATGTGCTCCTTAATACCTGGTGTCTGTCCATTCTTTACGGAAAGGCATTTGCAGTGCTCCTTCCTGCAAGACTGGTAAAGAATGCGATCATGTGTCCCATCGATGCTTTTATTTTTTATCATATTGCCAAAGTTTTAGATGTAACAGGTGTATTTAAGATGATCAGAAAAGAATAAGATCTTAACTGAAAATAACTTTTGCGAAAAGACCTGAGGTTTGAATACTTCCGGTCTTTTTTTCATACATTGAAATAACGTACATTGGGGCAGTAAGGAGAGCCGGCTATGAACTTTCATATAAGCCAGTTTCTTTCACCGGGGAGAAAAGAATTTGTAAAAGGGACGCTGCTTCTTACAGGGGCCGGGCTTTTCTGCCGTGTTTTAGGCTTTTTTTACCGGATCTACATGTCACGTACCATAGGGGCAGAAGGTCTGGGACTTTACAATATGATCCACCCGCTGTTCAGTATTGCCTTTGCGGTTTGCGCCGGTTCCATCCAGACGGCTCTGTCCCAGTACATTGCCGCCAGCCGGGAAAAAGGACCGGCTGTTTTTAAATGCGGTCTGTTCCTGTCTCTAAGTCTTTCTGTGATCCCTCTTTTGCTGCTGTGGAAAGGAAAAATGTTTCTGGCTGGGAATATCCTTTCGGAACCCCAGGCAGCCCGTTATCTTCCGGTACTGGCAGTTTCCGTACCATTTGCCTGTCTCCATGCCTGCATCAACGGCTATTATTATGGAATGAACAAGGCACATATTCCGTCTTTTTCACAGATCGCAGAGCAGGTGATCCGTATGGGTGCAGTGTGGCTGTTGGTGGGGTATCTGGAAAAAAATGGAAAATCGGTTACAGTAGGTCTGGCAGTAGAAGGCCATCTGATCGGAGAAATGGCATCGGCAGCTTTTACATTTCTGGCGCTGTTTCTGGTGCCGCCGCAGAGGAAAGAGAGACAAAATGAAACACTGATAGGGGAAACAGGCAGGCAGAGGCGGGAGCAGAAGCGTGTTGAGAAAGAAAATGTCCTTGGAGATAACGCGGTATTTGCAAATCTGGGTCCGATCTTAATTTTGGCACTTCCTCTTATGGGCAACCGTCTGGTGTTAAATCTTCTCGGAAGTGCGGAAGCTATCCTGATCCCCAGCCGCCTGATCGATTATGGTCTGACCAACAAAGAAGCATTATCCATATATGGAGTACTTACCAGCATGGCGCTTCCCTTTATCCTGTTTCCTTCGGCTCTTACGAACTCCATGGCAGTACTTTTACTTCCATCGGCTGCCAAGGCACAGGCGGAAAAAGACGAAAGCCGCATTTCTACCATGGTCACACTGTCTTTCCGGTACAGCTGTTACATGGGTATCCTGTGCATCGGTCTTTTTACCCGGTTTGGCAAAAGCCTTGGCACGATCATTTTCCATAATGAGCTGTCCGGCTCTTTTATTATGGTACTTTGCTGGCTCTGTCCGTTTATGTATCTGGCAACTACTATGGGAAGCATCCAAAATGGCCTTGGAAAAACGGGTATTACCTTCCTGCAAAATATGTTTGCCATGGGGATCCGTCTGGTATTTGTGCTGTTTGCAGTGCCGCTGTTTGGTATCCGGGGATATTTATGGGGCTTTCTGGTCAGCGAACTGCTTTTAGCCTTTTTATGCTGTTTTTCTGTCCGCCGTCAGGTGGAATTTCACTGCAATATGGCAGACTGCGTTTTAAAGCCGGGGCTGGTGCTTTTGATCAGTCTGGGGCTTGAACTGGCCTTGTGTACAGCTATTCCTGTAACAGGCAGTTTTCTGGAAATAGTATTCCATATGGGTATAATAACCGTCTGTTATGGGGCATTTTTAGGGGTGATCCTCAGATAAAGGGGAGATAAACCAACTAACTTTGTATGAAATTAAAACAATCGGGTATTCACATTGAGTTTCATGGAATACTATGTTATAGTAAAGGGTAGCGATAAAGCAATTTTTTATAGAAGAAAGGCGGAAATATTATTATGGAAAAGCTGATTTATCTTGATAATGCAGCCACTACCAAAACAAGGCCGGAGGTTGTGGAAGCAATGCTTCCTTATTTTACAGAATATTATGGAAATCCCTCTTCTGTATATACATTTTCATCAGAAAGCAAAAAAGCAGTTACCAATGCAAGAGAGATCATTGCAAAGTCTTTAGGCGCAAAGACAAACGAGATCTACTTTACAGCAGGCGGAAGTGAGTCTGACAACTGGGCATTAGTTGCTACAGCAGAGGCTTACAGCGCAAAGGGCAAGCACATCATCACCAGCAAGATCGAGCATCATGCCATCCTTCATACCTGCCAGTATCTGGAGAGCAGAGGTTATGAGGTAACTTATCTGGATGTAGATGAAAATGGTGTTGTTAAATTAGACGAATTAAAGAAAGCCATCCGTCCGGATACTATTCTTATTTCTATTATGTTCGCAAACAATGAGATCGGAACCATTGAGCCAATTAAGGAGATCGGTGAGATCGCAAAAGAACACGGCATTTTATTCCATACAGACGCTGTACAGGCTTATGCCCATGTGCCGATCAATGTAGATGAGTGCCACATTGATATGTTAAGCTCCAGCGGCCACAAGTTAAACGGACCAAAGGGAATTGGTTTCCTGTATATCCGTACCGGTGTAAAGATCCGTTCCTTTATCCATGGCGGAGCTCAGGAGCGTAAGCGCCGTGCAGGTACTGAAAATGTTCCTGGCATCGTAGGTTACGGAAAAGCAGCTGAGATCGCTATGGCAAACATGGATGAGCGTATTGCAAAAGAGACTCAGTTAAGAGATTATCTGATCAAACGTGTAACAGAAGAGGTTCCATTTACCAGAGTTAACGGTTCCAGAACCAATCGTCTGCCAAACAACGTAAACTTTGCATTCCAGTTTATCGAAGGCGAGTCTTTACTGATCAAGTTAGACATGGCAGGTATCTGCGGTTCCAGCGGTTCTGCATGTACTTCCGGATCCTTAGACCCATCTCATGTACTGTTAGCCATCGGTCTGCCTCATGAGATCGCACATGGTTCCCTGCGTCTGACCTTAAGCGAAGAGAACACAATGGAAGAAATGGATTATGTAGTGGAGCAGATCAAGGAGATCGTTTCTTACTTAAGAGGTATGTCTCCTTTATACGAAGATTATATGAGACGCACAAAAGAAAAATAAGTATAGGTAAATAACCAACCATCAGGAGGAATTTTTTCATGTATTCAGAAAAAGTAATGGACCATTTTCAGCATCCAAGAAATGTGGGAGAAATAGAAGACGCCAGCGGCGTAGGAACTGTAGGAAACCCAAAATGTGGTGACATCATGCGTATCTACTTAGATATCGATGACAACCAGATCATCCGTGACGTAAAGTTTAAGACTTTCGGCTGCGGCGCTGCAGTTGCAACCAGCAGTATGGCTACTGAATTAGTAAAAGGAAAGACTGTTCAGGAAGCAATGGAAGTTACCAACAAGGCAGTTATGGAAGCATTAGATGGACTTCCACCGGTAAAGGTACACTGCTCCCTGTTAGCAGAAGAAGCCATCCACGCAGCTTTATGGGACTATGCTCAGAAAAACGGTATTAAGATCGAAGGATTAGAGCAGCCTAAGGAGAACATCGGCGAAGAGGAAGAAGAGGAAGAGTATTGAGTAGAAAAGTAGTAGTAGGCATGTCAGGAGGAGTTGACTCCTCCGTGGCAGCCTGGCTGTTAA
>ENA-OXEC01000048-OXEC01000048.1-human-gut-metagenome-genome-assembly--contig:-NODE-48-length-94659-cov-34.2498_pt1 | contig 94659 bp, 98 predicted proteins | sample MGYA00249351_ERZ652235 | MGnify/ENA primary metagenome ERZ652235 (study PRJEB26925, sample SAMN05826906) | human gut metagenome | biome: ENVO:2100002; feature: ENVO:00000062; material: ENVO:00002003...
GCCTACCGGTTCGGACAATTTATTGGCTAATTTAATGAAAAATATAGAAAAAATTCTATTAATAATAGCAAAAGGGGTAAATGCAAATTTCATTTACCCTCTTTTGTCTACAAACTGAGAGGAAAATATAAATTTTCCTCTTTAAAATTAATAAATAGAACAAACTGTTTTATAAGCTTTATAAGTTGGATATCCTGATGCTCCACCTGAACCTGTTCCATAGCCAGTGAATTTACAATAAGTAATAGTCATCAATCCATTCTTTTTTTGAGTTTGTATACTTTTTAATAGTGATTGTATTTGTATTTTTTGGTTTTCTAAAAAACCTAAAATAATTGGAGTTGTGAAGCCTGCTGCCAAAGCACCTGCTGATCCGCCCATAACAGTTGCTGCTGCACCTACAATAGTTCCAGATACAGAAGCTAAGATTGCATTTATAATATCATAATCAGTAACATTACTATTGACAAAGCTTTGAGCCTTTCCTGTCTTTTTTACAATTTTGTCTAAATCTGAAATTGAGAAACTTTTTGTGACTAATTTATCATTCATGATTAAATCTCCTTTTATTATTTATTTTTTGATCGCAATCATATATTAAAAGATAAATTTAATATATTTTGTAAACCTTATATAAAATTAAATTTTTAATTTGGTGATAATTCTATGGGGGCAGGTAGAAAAGTTATAATTAAGAATGATCTTGTAAAATTATACGAAAATATATATGATAGGCAGATATCAAAATGGATAAAAGATAAAATAAAGCATGTTTTAAAAAAATAATGATATTATATTTAGAATATATGTTATAATGTAAATGATTTCACTTATTATTTATTAGTAATTAGAGTTATAGTAAGTGAAACGTTAAATATAGAATTATTATAGGTGAATTTTATAATACTAATGATTAGGAGGAGTTTTAATGGATCGTAACATTACATTGAGAGAAGGACTTAAAGGTAAAACTTTTCTAGAAAAAATAGATTATTTATGGACATACTATAAGATACATATAATTGCTATAGTAAGTATACTATTTTTACTATTCATTTTTATTTCAGATTTATTAAGTAGGCAATCACCTTACTGTAATATTAAGTATATTGATAATAATATCAGCAATCAAGAATTAACTGTTGCAGCAGATAAACTTAATGATATAGTTTTAAAAAATAATAAAGATTACGTTATTAATTTTGATTCTCAGTTTGATATGATGCAAATTTCAAACAGGCAGGTGGATATTGCAATTGTAAGCAAAGAATTCTTTGAAGAGAATTTTAAATATGATATGTTCTTAAACTTAGATACTCTTAATGGGGTTTCAGATTTACCTCTTGAAAAATATGGAGTAATTAAAAAACTTGATAGTTCAGGAAAAGAAGGACTTTATGGAATAGAGGCAAAAGATTTGAATATTTTAAAGGATATAAATTCAGAAAGAGATGATGATATACTTGTAGTAATATCAAATACAGATCATAATGATAATGTAGTAAATGTATTGAAAGTATTTTTGAAATAGTTATATATTAATAATATATCATATTAAATCTAAATATTATGTGAAAGAAAAAGGCATGACAGAAAATAATTTTATGTTATGCCTTTTATATTTTTATCTTATGTGGAGGAAATAAATTTATTATGAAGATAGCAATAATAGGTTATAGTGGATCTGGAAAATCTACATTTGCAAAGAAAATAAGTGAAAAATACAATTACCCACTCCTATATTTGGATACTGTAAATTTTGAAGCTAATTGGAAGGAGCGTAATAAAGAAGAAGCCAGAAGAATAGTAGAAGAATTTATGAAAAATGATTCATGGATTATAGATGGCAATTACTTTGATTTTTATCAGGATAGAAGAATGAAAGAAGCAGACAAAATAATATTCATGAACTTTCCAAGGCATGTGTGCTTTAAACAAGCTTATAAGAGATACTTAAATTCTAAAAAAAAAGTAAGAGAAAGTATGTCAGAAGGCTGCGAGGAAAAATTTGATTTTGAATTTGCAAAATGGATTTTAATTGATGGAAGAAGCAAAAAATATAAAGAGAGATATGAAAATATCTGCAACAAATATAAAGATAAGGTGATAGTTTGCAGAAATAGGGATGATGTTAGAAATAGGATTGAAGTTTGATGTTAAATATTACATCTTACTAATAGCAGTTGATAAAGATGATTAAGATATAGCAATGCCTAAATTGCCATATTTTAATATGGTCTTTTTTTGTATTAATGAATGTTTTAGAAGAATAGTTTTAAAGGAGACGTTATAATGATACCAACAAGAAAGCAAGCAGAAGAGGAATTGAAATTAGCAGGACAGTTGAATCAGGGGTTATGGGAGGAGCATGCTAGAAATGTGGGGAGAGCAGCAGAAGAAATTGCTAAACATTGTAAAGATCTTGATTCAGATAAAGCATATGTTCTTGGATGCCTACATGATATAGGAAGAAGAGTAGGTATTGTTGGGGTTAAACATATAATCACAGGTTATGATTATGCAATGGAAAAAGGATGGGATGAGGTGGCGAGAGTTTGTTTAACTCATTCATATTCTGTTCAAGATATTAAAGCTGAGATAGGAAAATTTGATATTACTGAAGAGGAATATAATAGAATAGACCGTTTTTTGAAATCTGTTAAATATGACGAATATGATAAGTTAATAATTTTATGTGATTCATTGGCCACTGCACAGGGATTTTGTCTTTTGGAAAAACGATTTGTAGATACTACTAGAAGATATGGAGTTTTTCCTTTTACAATTGATAGATGGAATGCAACTATAGAAATTAAAGAATATTTTGAAAAACAAATGGGATGTTCAGTTTATGATATATTACCAAATGTTAAAGAAACAACATTTATAGATTAATTGCAAAAAATTAATATAAAATATATGAAAAGAACTGATTATAAAAAGGGGGACATATACATGATTAAAGAAATTGAAATGCGAAGAAGTATAAGAAAATATATTGACAAGCCAGTTGAAGAGGCGAAGATAACACAGATTCTTGAAAGTGCAAGACTTGCTCCATCAGGAAATAATACACAACCATGGCATTATATAATAGTAAGATCTGAAGAGATGAGACAAAAAGTAATGGAGGCTTCTCATAATCAAAAATGGATGATGACAGCACCAGTATTTATTGTATGTGTTGCAGATGTGCGCTGCAGGATAAAGGATGACAGAGAAGTATACATAAATGATAGTAGTCCAGAAGATGAAGTAAAACGTATAATTAGAGACATTTCAATTTCAGTAGGATATATGCTTCTTGAAGCTAATAATGCAGGCCTTGGAGTTTGCTGGGTTGCAGAATTTACTCAAGAAGAAATTAGACCAGTTTTAAATATACCTTCTGATAAATATGTAGTTGGAGTTATAACTGTTGGTTATCCAGATGAAAGCCCTAAACCTCGCCCAAGAAAGAATCTTGATAATATTGTGCATCATGAATGCTGGTAATTAATAAATATAATTTTTAAACATAGTCTTTTTTATTTAATATATTACAAAATAGCTATTTGATGGGGAGGAAGATTAATGAATATAAAAATAATACATACTGATAGCAGGAATAAGGATTTCATAAAACTTATAAAGTTATTGGATGATGATCTTAATGGGCAATATGGCGAATTACAAAAACAATATGATAAACATAACAAAGTTGATTATATAAATGATGTTGTGATTATATATGATGATGAAGTACCAGTTGCATGTGGTGGATTTAAAGAACATGATAGTGAGTCTGTAGAGATGAAAAGAGTATTTGTAAAGAAAGAAAATAGAAGACAAGGATTATCTAAAAAAGTAATTAATGAACTTGAGAAATTAGTTCAAGCAAAAGGCTATAAATATGCTGTATTAGAAACAGGGAAAAAACAAATTGAAGCAATTAATTTATATAAAAGCAGTGGATATGAAATGATTGAAAATTATGGACCATATGTAGGATATGAAAATAGCATATGTATGAAGAAGGATCTGTAATATTTAAATTTTAGCTTATACATAGAAGAATTAATAACTTTTAAATCTTTCTGGAAAGAAGAGTGGGGAAAATGGATTTAAAGTCATGGAATAGTCAACAAATTGGCTTATTGATTTTTGGGGAAGAAAAAATGTGGCAGGAATCATATTGATGCCAGTTACAAGACATCATGTGGTTCATATAAAAGAATCCGTGCGTGCAAAAAAGAAAGGTAAAGAAAAGTGATATTATTAAGAAATAATATGGAATATCATTGGATGACACAATATATGTAAATATTATATAATATTTATATGAAATGCTGAAATAGGTTTGTAACATAATCACATATAAATAAGTTAACGAGGTCACTAATATGGAAATTGAATTTATAACAGCATCTGAAGAGGATGCAGAAAAATTTGTAGAAGTGCAAAATAAATCATTTTATTCTGATTATTTAAAATATGGTATGTGTCCTGGATATGGAAGAAATGCTGAAGAGATAAGTGAAGCAATGAAAAATAATTTCGTATTCAAAATTGTTGCAGATAAAGAATTGGTAGGGAAAATAAGTGTAAAGCAAATTAAAGATGATGAATATCATGTGAATTGCCTTTGCATAATACCAGAATATGAAAATAAGAGGATTGGACAAAAAGCAATAGCATTTATTGAAAAACAGTTTCCCCATACTAAGAAATGGTCACTTGAAACGCCAGCAGATAAATTAAGAAATCATTATTTTTATAAAAAATGTGGATATAAAATAGTAGATAAAATGATTGATGGCACAGTAGAATTAGTAGTTTTTGAAAAAGAGATAAGTTAAATTAGTTAAAAGTAATTTAAATATAAAAAATAATTTGAAATGAGAGGTTATAAGATGAATACTTTTGAAAAAGCATTGAAAACGTTGGAAGAACTATTTAGTAGGGATTATCAATTTGCATTAGCCACATCAAAGGACAATATACCATCAGTTAGATTTGTAGATACTTTTTATGATGATGGGAGGTTTTATATTGTTACGTATGCAAAATCACAAAAAACAATTGAAGTAGAGTCAAATTGTAATGTTTCACTTTGCAATAAATTATATAGATTTAATGGAAAAGCTTATAATATAGGACATCCCGTAAAAGAAGAAAACAAAGAAATAAGAAGTAAGTTAATTAAAGTATTTGAACCTTGGTACTTTGAACATAATAATGAGGATGATGAAAATATGTGCTATATAAAAGTAGAATTAGATAATGGATTCTTCTATAAAGATGGTACTGGCTATAAGGTTAATTTTGCGTCAAAGAAAGCAGAAGAATTTCCATTTGATTTTGATATTGTAATGATAGAGTAAAGTGAAATAACTAAATATTTTCAAGTATATGAAGAAAGAATTGCAAGAGATAAATAGTAATTTAGTTTTGGATACAAGGAGATAAGTGGATATGGTTGAAAGAGAAAAATTAATAAAAATATATTTTGAATCTTGGGTTAAAAATGACATAAGTTCTTTAGAAGGTGTATTTGATAATTCTATAATATATAGTGAATGTTATGGGCCAGAATACAGAGGATTAAAACAAGTTAAGCAGTGGTTTGAAGATTGGAATAAGAAAGGGAAAGTTATACGCTGGGATATTAAATCATTTATTCATGATAATAATGTAACTGCTGTTGAATGGTTTTTTCAATGTAAATATAATGATGAAATAAGCTCTTTTGATGGTGTTTCATTAATCGTTTTTAATGGAAATGGAAAAATAATAAGCTTAAAAGAATTTCAGTCAAAATATGAACACAATTATCCTTATGGAGTATAGAAGATAAGAATTAGGAATGGGAAATCTAAAGAATGTATTTATTCAAGTGATTGAAAAACCTGCTCGCAAAGTTATTATCAAAAGGGGAGTCAAGGCTAGTGACTATTTTGCTTACTGTGAGGAAGTAGGCTGTGATGTCTGGGGGCTTCTTAAAAGTATCAAATCAATCAGTGGTGAGCCAGTTTGCTTATGGCTTCCATCTGAATACAGAATTCATGGTACATCAGAATATGTACAGGGAGTTGAAGTTGCTGAAAACTATGATGGTATTGTGCCAGAAGGCTTTGATGTAATTAAACTGCCTGCTGCAAAATACATGATGTTTCAAGGAGAGCCGTTTGCTGAAGAAGATTATTGTCAGGCAATTGAAGAGATATTGGATTCTATGAAGAAATATGATCCATCTGTAATTGGATATTCGTGGGATGATTCAAACCCTCGAATTCAACTCGAACCAATTGGAACAAGAGGGTATATAGAACTGCGTGCAATTAAATAAAATCTAATCGAGAGTTAAATAGAAGGAAGCTTTAAAGAGAAAATAATAATTTTAAATATAGCATTATTCAAATTAACAAATTAATTTTGAATAATGCTATATTTTTATTTCTGAGTTTACATGCTAAGTTGTGAGGAGTACTATGAGGTTTATAAATTTGAAAATGATAAAGGGAATCTTTTGGAGTTTTCTGATGAAACATATTTTACTGATCTTGCATATGAAATAGGACTTAAAGAAATAAATAGGGATAAGTGTAAATTAGATATTATAAAAGATTTTGAAGATTTTACAGCAGGAAAGTATAAGATAGTAAAAGAGGTGAGTAACAAAATAGGATATAGGACTCTTGTAGCAGAATTTGAAATTGATTAAATTAAGAAAAGGTGTTATGGCTACATTGATAATAGATTTCTTTAAGATAATATTAAAAAATAATAATGTATTTACTTTTTATAATTAGTGCTATAATAAAGAAAATAATAAATTGAAAAAAATAACATAACATATATAAATATACATATTGAATAAAAGTTTAAAATTTATATATTAGTGTTGATGCTACCAAAATATGGGGGGGCAATAATGACAATTTATTTACTTATTTTTGCATTTATATTATTTTTAGGTGTAAAAATAGCGCCAAAAGGAAATTTTAATGAAGACTTCTTAAGTTTAAAAGTATCAAAAGGAATACAGGGATTCTGGGCTGTATGTATTATTGCACATCATTTTGCTCAGCCTTTTGTTTATAGTGGACAAGGAGCAGGAGCATTAAGTATATTTGCTCTAATTGGATTCTTATTTGTAGGGGTATTTTTCTTTTTTTCAGGTTATGGATTATTTAAAAGTTATAAAAATAAACCAAATTATTTAAATGGTTTTTTAAGAAAAAGGATACCAGTTGTTCTTGTGCCTTTGTATGTAGTAAATACTATTCTGACTGTAATTGTATTAGTTACAGGTGGAACAATGTATAATGATATGAATCCACTTGTGATGGGAATGGATAATATTTTTTTCAGAATAACAACATTTTTAGGTATTACTCTTATGAATTCTAATGCATGGTATATGATTACTATTGCAATATTTTATATTATATTTTACTTAGCTTTTAAATATGGCAAAAATGAGGATAAAGCATTTAAAATAATGGGTATTTTTTCAATAGCATATTTAATTGTAGGAATAGCAGCAGGCCACGGAATTTTTTGGCTTCAAGGTGAATGGTGGTATAATACTAGCTTTTTACTATTTATAGGCATGTATGTAGCTAAAAATGAAGAACGAATTATTTCATGTATTAAAAAACGGTATGCTACTTTTTTTGCTATTAGTAGCGTAGGAACAATTGTATTAACAGGTGTTGCAATTGTTGTTGTAATGATGCTTTCTTATTACCGTCCAGGCTTAGCTGGACGGGCATGCTCAATTGTATGTCTTTTATGCGAAACATTAGCAACAACATTTTTTGTAAGCTTTATTCTTATTTTAACAATGAAAGTCAGATTAAATAATAAGATTCTTGATTTCTTAGGAATAATAGCACTTGAAGTTTATCTTATTCATAGATTTTTCTTGGTTGTATTAAATTCACAATATATAACTATTTCAAATAATATTCTTTATCTGGCTGCAGTTTATGTATGCACTATTATGACTGCAATTGTTCTTCATCAGGTTGATGGAATGATTGTAAAAGCAATTCAAGGAAAAAAATATTATGATGTGGAGCTCAATAAAAATCATAGCAGTTAAATATTTTTAAGAACTTAAGAATTTAAGAAGAAAAATTCTTAAGTTCTTAAAGTCCCAAATCCTTAAGAATTTGGTGATTAGTGCTAGTATAGCTTTGTGGAGACATTTTAGATTTAAATTATAATAAATTTAAGAGAATAATTGTAAATTAGATAAAAGATAGTGAGTTATTGTTAAAAAATTAGAAATGATTGATTATGTTAAAGAAAAAATAAGAACTCTATATAAAAAAATACTCAATAAAGATTGCTTAGTAAAATTAAGACTAAGCAATTTTTACTTTTATATAAATTTGAAAATATACTATGAAATCATATCATAAATATTTATTATATACTATAAATGTAATATAATTAAATGAATTAAATCTAAAGGGAATATTATTTAAAATAATAATCTAAGAAAATAATTATTTTGTAATGAAGCTATGATTATTATAAGGAGAGCATTATGGTTATATGGATAAATGGGGCATTTGGTGTTGGAAAAACAACAACAGCAGAGGAGCTAAATAAACTCATTAAAGATTCTTTTATATATGATCCTGAAATGGCAGGTGAATTTATTTGGGATAATTCACCACAGTGTATTAAGGAAAAAGGTGATTTTCAAGATATACCAATGTGGCGTGATTTTAATTATTCCATGTTAAAATACATTCATGAAAATTATTCTGGGACAATCATTGTTCCAATGACACTTACAAATAAAGAATACTATGGCCAGATCATAGAAAGGCTTATAAAAGAAGGGGTTGCTCTTCAGCATTATATTCTTATTGCTAAAAAGTCTGTTATATTAGAAAGATTATCAAAAAGAGGTGAAGATGATAACTCATGGACTGTGCAGCAAATTGATAGATGCTTAAATGCATTTGAAAAAGATATTAATGGAATAAAAATAGATGCAAATGCAAGTACAAAAGAGGTAGTAAGGATCATTTTAGGAAATAATTATAAAGATATTGATCTCAATGATTAACTTCTATATAAATAAAGCATCGATCTAGACGTTTATAACAAATACATTTAATAATATGTTTAGGAGAAAAAATATGGCTAAATCTATATCAAAAAATGCAGTTTTTAAATCAATATTAAATATATTTAATATAATTTTACCTATAATAGTTACGCCAGTTATAACAAGAACATTTACTGAAAAGCAGTTTTCATACATCACGCAAGGAGAAACGTTTAATACAGTGCTTATAGCATTTGCAAGCTTTGGAGTTTATCAATATGGATTAAGAGAAATAAGCAAGGTTCGAGATGATAAAAAGAAGTTGAGGCAGACATTTACAAGCTTATTTTTAATAAGTGCAACAGCAACAATAATTGTATCAGCATGCTATATGATATTTTTATTTAGATTTTATAGAGATAATCCAGCTTTTTATACATGTGTTGTTTTAGGATTCAATATAGTCTTTAATTTATTTTATGTAGAGTGGATCAATGAAGCTTTAGAAAATTATGATTTTATTGCAGTTAAAACAATGATAGTAAAGATAATTTACTCAATCATAATTTTATGTGTTATACGTTCAATCGATGATTTCTTTATATACATTTATCTTGGGGTTGCAGTAAATATAGTAAATAATTTGTGGAGCTATTTTTATATTAGAAAAAAAATAAGATTTGATTTTTCTAACTTAAGAATAAAAGAGTATATAAAGCCCATGTTTCTTGCAGTAATTCTTTCAAATACAAGCCTTTTGTATACTCAATGTGACAGGCTATTAATAATAAAATTTGGCAGTGAAGCAGATTTGTCAGCATATGGGATAGCTCAAAAAGCAATGCTCATAATAAATACATTAATGCTTACTATAATTCAAGTAACAATGCCAAGGCTTGCTAATAACCGTGGAAATGATAATGATGATACATATTTTTCATTATTAAATAAAGTGATGAAAATATATTTTCTATTGTTATTCCCGGCATCAATAGGACTTCTTTGTGTTTCAAAGCAGGTAATGTGGATATTTGGACCTAAATATGTTCCATGGTATCCTGCAATGATAGTATTTTCAATATATATGCTAACTTTAGGTGTACAAGGAATCATATCAAATCAGATTATATATCTGTATAAAAAAGAAAATGAAGATGTAAAAATATTTTTTATATGTGGAATATTTAATGTAGTTGTTAATTTTATTCTCGTATTACTTAATGTATTTACTCCAGCAAATTCAATTATGGTGACTATGATTTCTAATGTATTAGTAATTTTATTAGAATATAGGGTTATAAGAACAAAATTAAAATTGGACATAAAGCTGTTTTCATTTGAAAATATGAAATATTTCTATTATTCATTATTGTTTATTCCAATAACATTTGTAGTCAATAAATATGTGGAAAACATGATTATTTCTTGTGCATTAGATGTTATTCTTTGTGGAGCAATATATTTGGGAATATTAATAAGTACAAAAGATAATGTATTTTTTGATGTTTATGATAGGTGTAATAGTAAATTTAAGTCTTTATTAAGAAGATAAATATTACTTAATGAGTATTTAAATATTATTGTATTAAACCATATGAGATAATAATTTATAATATTCAAATGATATATTATAAATTAGTTTAAGAAAATACTTGAGTTAAACTTACTAAGATCATAGCAATAGAAATAAGATGAGATTTTTATAATATGTATTGCTAAAATATTAGTTTGAAATATCACATTATTCAATGATAAAGGAAACATCTTCATCAGTAGATGAAGATGGGCTATAATGCTAGTTTCGTGCCTCGCCAAGCATTATATTCCAATGGATTATGTGATATTTTTTATTGATGAAATTTAGAGGTTAAGTAATAAATTCATAAATAAAAATTTGCAATATTAAATAGTATTATATTAATAAAAGTGCTATAATTTACTAACAAATAAATATAAATTTTTAAATTTTAAAAGGAGAATTATTATGCTTGAATATAGATTTGATACACAATTATTAATTGCAGGAGAAAATCTTTCAGAAGATGAAATAAATGAGTATATTACTAAAAACTTTGAAGGAGACTGCTTGCTTGCAGTTGGTGATGATGAGCTGGTTAAAGTTCATTTTCACACAAACGCTCCATGGAAAGTACTTGAGTATTGTGCTTCACTCGGAGATATTCATGATGTTGTCGTAGAAAATATGGAAAGACAGGCAAACGGTCTTCAAGGTTAGATAATAACTATAAATTTTAAGTTATCAATAAGGTGAATTATTAAATCTAATATTGATATATGAAAAATTTAATATGCTTATTGAAGTATCGCTTATTTATAATAAATGAATAGGCGATATTTTTTATATATTTGTAGATTGAGATATCAAATAATTAAAGAATACTCTTTGAAATTTTATAGTGTGATATTAACAAATACAATACTAGTCCAATGGATATATCTATTTATATGAAATTAGATTTGTGCAATTAGATAATGATTAATTGATTAATATAGAGATTTTGAATATAAAAACAAGCTACATACTTAATAATATATAGCTTGTCTGATTTTATTAGTTTTCTAACTCTACAGGTGCATCAGTAAATGAGTAAAGCGTAGCTTTCATATCATCTATATAGAAAACTTCAAAAATACCATTTTTAATGTGAATTAGATATTTGGATTTGATATATATGCCATAAAAGTACCAAAGAAGGTATTTTTATTACCTGAGATTTTATATGATGCAATGATAAACTGTGTGAATCAGTAAAGTGTAATTTGAATAGAAATAAAAAAGTGATTGGGTGAATAAAAATGAAAAAATTAAAGTTGACAAAAGCAATGGTTAGTTTATTAGTAGTAACTTCAGTATTTGCATTAAATCCAATAAGAGCAAGTGCAAAGTGGATAAAATCAGAATATGCTGAGGATGTTTTGTGGAAATATTCAGAAGGGAATAAATATACTATAGGTTGGAAATTAATTGATGGAAAATGGTATTATTTTGATGAATATGGAGTTATGAGTAGTGGAACCAAGATTGGAGATTATTATGTAAATCTTGAAGGAGTATGGACACATTTTGATTATTCAGCAAATAATCAAAAATTTAATAGTTTCTTAGATAGATTATACAAAATTGAAAAAAATGATAAGGTAGCCAATGAAAAAGCAAATACAACATATGATATTACAATATACGCGAGTGATTTTGCTAAACAATATGATACTTTATTAAATGATATATATAATTATCTTAAAAAAGTTATGCCAGAAAATGAATTTAAAAAATTACAAAAGGAAGAAATAGAATGGATTAATAAAAAAGAAACAGCTATTAAGGATGATTTACAAAGACATGAAGGTGGGACGATTTGTGCATATATTTCTGCACTTGATACTATAACGTACACTCACGATAGAATATATGAATTGCTAAAATATATAAATTAGAGAGAAATATAAAAGATTAAAGTGAAAGAGGGTTATTTTAATAAGATATTTGTTTATGGGGTGTGAAGATTTTTGGTAATAATAACGATAGGTGACTGTTACCATATTGGTAAAATTATAAAGGAGGCGATGTTATATGAAGAAAAAATATGTTGTTTTAGGTTTTTCACTATTATTTTTATGTAGTATAGTTTTTATATGTGTGAACAGATTAAATAAGATAAAAGAAGATGTTGCTTTAAAAAATACAATCATTGAAGCTACTGACAAATCAAACGAAATAGACTTTAGCCAAATAACAAATTTTGAATGGGATAAGATGTACATATTTACTCCATACTCGACTCCTAAAGATATCTTAAGTCAGGATGGAATAAGTACAAGAAATTCACAATTTAATATAGAATATCTTGACACGATAAATATGATTGGATTTATTAAGTCAGATAAGTTAGTAGCATTTGTAGAACTGCCAATAAATTATATAGACGAAGATTTAACTAATTGTATTGTTTTCAGTAAGGAAGAAACTAAATTTAAGATATCAAAAGAGAAAAAGATTGTTCTTTAAAAGGAATTAAATAAGATCAATAAAAAAATAAGTATAAATATAGTTATAAGCCCAGTAGAGCTACATTTTAAATCAGTATCACTTAAAGTAATATGCGAAGAAATGCAAACAGCATTATAAATAAATATTCAGAATTTTAAATGGAGATAGAGAGAATGATAATTAGAGAATATACAGCAAAGGATTTTGATGAAATAGCTAAGCTATTTTATGATACAGTTCATACAATCAATATAAAAGACTATACTAAAGAGCAAGTGTATGTATGGGCAACAGGTAAATTAGATACTGTTAGATGGAATAAGTCTCTTTTGGAAAATTATACTGTTGTAGCAGTTGAAAATGAAAAAATAATTGGTTTTGGCGATATTGATAAAAACAATTATTTAGATCGTCTCTATGTTCACAAGGATTATCAAAATAGAGATGTTGCAACAGCAATATGTAATAAATTAGAAAAATATGCAATTGGAAAGAGAATTTTAGTTCATGCTTCAATTACTGCAAAGCCATTTTTTGAAAAGAGAGGCTATAAAGTTTTGAAAGAACAACAGGTTGAGCGAGAAGGTATTTTTCTTATAAATTATGTGATGGAAAAATGGAAAAATTCAATTTAAAAAATAGGATCCATGTAAAAGTAGGATAATATAAAGTTTAATTTATATATGGAAATTCCAATTTCTTATTCTAATTAAGGGAGAAATCAAATATGAGACAAGATATAATCAACTATATAAGCAAAGAAGTTGAATTTAGGTGTAAACAACCTTCAAATTTTTTTGGTATGGGATGTTTTTACCATATTAAAGCAGTTGTTAATAATGCAGAATTAATTGCAGATAGGTATAATGCAGATAGAGAGGTTGTAATAATTGCGGCATGGCTGCATGATATTGCTTCGGTAACAGATTATAGCTTATATGAAGAACATCATATTCATGGAGCAAGAATAGCAGAAGAAATTTTAAAAGAATTGAATTATCAACCAGATAAGATTAAGCTTGTCCAACAGTGCATTAAGAATCATAGAGGCAGTGTTTTAAATGGAAAACAAACAAAAGAGGAAGTATGTATTGCAGACGCAGATGCTATCTCACATTTTGATAATGTACCTAGTTTACTATATTTAGCGTATGTAAAAAAGAATTTGGACTTTATTGAAGGTGTGGAGTTTGTAAAGAATAAGCTTAAACGTAGTTTTGAAAAACTTTCAGATGAGAGTAAAGAGCTCTATAAAGATAAATATCAATCTGTTATGAAATTATTAGATTATTAGATTATTAGATTATTAGAGTGAGAAAATTCCAATTTATGAGTAATATAATGCCTTTTTAAAAGTAAACAATAATTTTATAAAAATGATATTTAAAAGACGGTAAGAATACTGAAAATAGTGCTGTTTACTAGAATGTAATTGTATTGATATCCAAATTTTATAATAGGGATGGGAAACTATGAAGCTAAATAAAGAAGAAAAAAATAAGTTAAGAATGAGATATGCCATAGCATTTATTTTTTTATTATTTATTGAAGTACTTATAGCATTATTTGTACATGATAAATTTATTAGACCATATGTTGGAGATGTTCTTGTAGTGATTGTGTTATACTGTGCTGTACGAAGTATAATTCCTAAAAAATGCAAACTGCTTCCATTATACATATTTATTTTTGCAGCAGGGGTTGAGTGTCTGCAGTATTTTCATCTGGTACAATTCTTAGGGTTAGAAAAAAATAAGTTTATGAGTGTGCTTTTGGGATCTGTATTTGATGTTAAAGATATAATATGCTATGTAGTTGGATGTCTATTGATAAGTTTGTATGAAATAGTTAGATTTGGAAGTGTATATGAACAGTGAGGAAATAAAGTATGTAAAAAAATATATTATAATATATGAATTATAATATAAACAAGAATATAATGAAAGATAAGAATTAATTTATATAGATAGGATATGATTTTATGAATAATAACAGAAATGATGAATGTTGGTGTGGAAGTGGATTAAAATATAAGAAATGCCATCTTGAATTTGATGAAAAAATAAATTTTTTAAGATCAAAAGGAAAGATTACTCCTCTTAAAAGGATGATAAAGAATGCAAAGCAGATTGAAGGAATACGAAAAGCAGCAGAAATAAACAGTGGACTTCTTGATCTTGCAGAAGAAAATATAAAAGAAGGAATGACTACAGAAGAAATCAATAAAATGGTTCATAAATATACAATAGATCATGGTGCTATCCCAGCAGATTTGAATTATGAAGGATTCCCTAAGAGTGTATGTATATCTATAAATGATGAAGTGTGTCATGGAATTCCGTCAACAGACAGAATATTAAAAGATGGAGATATTGTAAATGTAGATGCTACTACTAATTTAAATGGATATTTTGCAGATGCATCAAGAATGTTTATGATTGGAAATGTAAGTGAAGAGAATAAAAAACTTGTACAAGTAACAAAAGAGTGTCTTGAAAAGGCTATATCAATAATAAAGCCATTTGAAACAACTCTTGGGGATATTGGTGCTGTAATTGCAGAGCATGCTAAGAATAACCACTATACCGTAGTTCGTGAATTCTGCGGGCATGGTGTAGGACTTGCTATTCATGAAGATCCAACAGTTCTTCATTATGGAAAAAGAGGGACAGGAATGGTCCTTGTCCCAGGAATGGTCTTCACTATTGAACCCATGATAAATGCTGGTGATAGAAAGATTTTTATTGATAAAAAGAGTGGATGGATAGTGAAGACGAAGGATGGTTCTTACTCAGCTCAGTGGGAGCATACACTTCTTGTAACAAATGATGGAGTAGAAATTATATCAAAATAATATAGTGATAGAATTATACTTTTTATTTATAAGACTTTATTAAAAATAGGAGATAACCTTTTTTAATAATATAGAAAAAAGAAGATGCAGCACTGAGAATAGCAATGAAGTATTTAACAGTATAACAATAATGATGTTGTATGTAGTTATTAAAGGCAGTGATATATTTAATCCACTGAATATGTTTAATGCTAAAATAAGTATGAACATAGTTATAAGTCCACTATAACTGCCTTTTAAATCAGCATCACTTAATGAAATATGTGCAGAAATACAAATAGCAATATAAATGAATATCCAAAATTTTAATGTATGAATATTGTTAAATGAAAACATTGAAATAAGCATTTGCTTAAAAATATTAATTTGAAATGCAAAAAAGTCAGTACTTAATATATTTACAGTGTTTAATGAAGCATGTATGTTATTTACTAATAGAGTATATGTGTCATGCAATAAAAATCTCATAGATATTAGAAGACAAAAAGTGCCGCCAAATATAGGTGCAAATCCAACAAAAAATAAGCCGATCTTTTGAAATATGCTCCGCTCATTGTATGAAAAATTAACATATCCTAAAACTCCATCTTGAGAACCTTTGATAGGTCTAAATAATCTTACTTCTTTTATATTGTATCTGAAGATTTTTGCAAAAACATAATGACTAAGTTCATGTATAAATACTCCAGGACAGGTGAATATAATTCCATTAAATCCCACAGAAGATAGAATATTTTTAATTGATTTATTTCTTAAATATCCAAGCAGTAGTCCAAATATAATTATTATTCCAAACAATTCAAACATTATTATGAGTGTCTGCAAAAATGCATGACTAACTGTAGATGCTAGTATGTTCATATTGTAAATGCTCCTTTTATTAATTAAATTTATTTCTATTATATCATTACTTGTTTCTTTAGTAATTAAATTTATATTGGAGATGGAAAAGTTGTATCTTGAATAAAATGATATAAAGTGTGTAGCTATTGATAAAATGTTATTAAAAATTGAATAGTAAGATATAGAAATATGATATAATGGCTGGGTAAGTTACTTCAATAAATTGTGAGGAGCATGGATTTACATATGGAAATTATAAAATCAATATTTTACTTTATATTAGCAGGAATATTTGAAATTGGTGGTGGATATCTCATATGGATATGGCTACGTGATGGAAAGAGTTTTTGGTATGGAATCACTGGGGCAATAATATTAATTTTGTATGGTATAATTCCAACATTACAACCTTCAAGTGCTAATTTTGGAAAGGTATATGCAGCTTATGGAGGAATATTTATTGTTCTCTCAATTTTATGGGGATGGAAAATTGATAATATAACACCTGATAAGTTTGATTTGATTGGTGGTTTTATAGCGCTAGTTGGAGTTATTATAATTATGTATGCACCTAGAGGTTAAAATATTATAAAGTTAAATATATTAGAATTACATAATAAAGATACCGTATTATTCAGTGATGAATTTGCGGTATTTTTTTATTCTTTAGGAAATTATATTCATGGATAATCTGTGGATAAACTGACTTGAAAAATATTGTAATAAACTAATGTCATTGAACCTAAAGAATAAAAAAATAAAATATATGCGCCTGGCCTTTTCTTCGGCAAGCTCAGAAAATCCAGAATGCGCTGAAAAAAATCGACGGCTAAAGGATTTTCTTAAATTTAAGTTATTGTATTCTATTGGATTTATATTTTATAGGGGATTATACCATAGTCGCCTTGGCGATTTTTTTATGCACAATAATGAAGATTTGACGTAGTAAATTTAAATAATAATTTGTTCTTTGAAAATTGAATAATGTGATATTTACAATTTGTGTTATAATTCGTTCATAATAGTAAATTATGGTATACTGATTATACAATTCAATGAAGTTGAATGAAAGGGGAATATTATGAAAACAAAATTTATGTTAATAATATCAATTCTTCTATTGGTAGTTGCAATCCCTTTTTTGTGGAAGGATAATACTCATATAATTGGAACTGCTTTATTGATGATTTCATTTATATTAAATCTTATTAGAGGACTTATTAATTTATGGAATGAGCGAAGATTAAAATAAGTCGTCTTATTCTTAAATTATGAATCAATAAAATTAAATAACATTTTGTAAAATCGCATTATTCAAGAGATTGAATTTGCGATTTTTTTAATACGCAATACTAAAATTAACTATACCTTTAAATATGACCGTATTTAAAGTATTTAATGATATTAAAACATGTGTAAATAATACGTTGTAGATATTATAACTATATCTAATATTTATAGTATACAAAGTATTTGTATAAATAGGCTATTTGCTCTATTGACTTTTGATTTGATATGCTCATTAATGTAAAGAGCGTTGAGATATGCTTTGTATACTCTTGATATTTATGAATGCATATCAAATATACTATATGAGAAGTAAATAGCCAGGATGCTTTAAATATATATCAACAATGATTAAAACATTGGTATTAGTCAATTTTAGATGGTTAAGTATAGATAACTATAAAGTGACGAAGTAAATTAATATCTGAGAAATCGAATAGTATTATATTTGAATATAGGGTATAATTTTCTAAAAATAAATTATAATTTGTAGAGGTGATAAAATGAAATGTTTGCTGGTTATTGATATACAAGAAGATTATGTCAGAAACAAAAGAAATAAAAAAAGATATCCATATGATGAGAAAAAACTAATTCTAAATATCAATAAAAAAATAAGTGAATATCCGGCAGAAATGGTGTTTTATATTACAAATAAATTTTGGTGGTAGAATGGAAAAATTGAAAAAAGTTAGTTGATGGACTATCTGTTGTTTCAAATAACATTTATGAAAAAAAGAAAAATAGTTGTTTTTCTAACAAGGAATTATTTGAATATCTTAAGAAAATTAACACACAAACAATAGAATTTGTTGGGGTAGATAGAAATCATTGTGTTGTATATTCAGCGTTGGTAGGACGAGAAGAATTTGATGTATTATTTGATTTGACTTGTATTGGAATTGGGAACATGAAAAAATTTCAGCATACAAAAGAGAAGTTATTGAAAGTAGGGGTAACTTTTCTTTAATAAATTCCAATAAGTGAGATAGATTTAAAAATTGAAATTCAGTAGATTGTATATGATGTTAATTTGCATACCATTAAACAAGAATGGAAAATTATGAAGCTAAATAAAGAAGAAAAAACTAGTTAAGAATGAGATATGCCATAGCATTAGGAACCTCTCGAAAATCATAAATATTGGATTTTCGTGGGGTTATCTTATCTATAAATAAGTCTTATAATAAATTACTGTCTTTTTAATCATAATTATTTTTTAAATATTTTCTGCATTTTGATTAGAAAATATATAACTATATTCCTGAAGCAGTATTTCAGTCATTTCTTCAGGTGTTTCTATGCAGCCATCAAAAAGCCATTTGCATGCAATAGATTTTATTCCATTTCCAATGAAAATCATATGATATTTTCTTTTACGCTTGGCTATCTCATCATCGTTTAGTGGCTTGGAATATAAATCAAATATAGAATCATAAGTAGTTTTTGCTAATATTTTGCTATCAATACTCATAAAATATGCTTTATAAAAGCTAGAATGATCCTTTATATAAGAAAAATACTTTGTGTAGGCATCTTTTGGTGAAAGCTTATTTTTTAGAAGTATATCAATGATTTTATTAGAATATTTTTTCTGGATTTTTAATATCAAATCATTTATGTCATCATAATGAGAATAAAAAGATGTACGTGCAATTCCAGCTTCTTTACATATGTCATTAACGTATATTGAGTTAAAGTCTTTATCTTTAAGAAGCGTTAATAATGCATTTTCTATTTTTTCATCTGTTATCTGGTATCTTTTATTATTGCTTTTATTCATACTTTTTCCCTTTATATTTACATATTACAAAATTGTGTAGTGGTTAAAACAAAATCATTATAATATACTTTTATTAAAGTTACAACTGTTTAGATAATAAAATCATTATCTAAACATTATACATTGAGGATATGGAAAGGATGAAAACTTTAATGAAAATTAATAAACAAAAGAGGTCATTAATATTCATAAATATATTGGTGACATGCATTGCATCATCTATGCTTGCAACTTCACTTACCACAGCGCTTCCCCCTATTTTAAACGATCTTAAAATTAGTGCAACTATTGGGCAGTGGCTTACAAGTGGTTATTCTCTTGCAATGGGAATCATGATGCCAGCTACTGCATTTTTGATAAGAAGATTTGAAACAAAGAAATTATATTTGTCTGCTTTAGTATGTTTTATGTTTGGACTTATAATTGATATTTTTTCACCAAATTTTACGATGCTTATGATTGGAAGAATTTTTCAAGCAGCTGGAAATGGAATATTAACATCCATGGCACAAGTTGTTCTTCTTAGCATTTATCCAAAAGAAGAAGCAGGTTCTGTTATGGGATTATATGGACTTTCTGTTGGAGCAGCACCTGTAATTGCACCTACCATCGCAGGATTTATTGTAGATCATATGAGATGGCAGATGATATTTGTTATTGCATTAATTATTATAGCTATTTCATTTGCACTAGCTATTTTTGTTTTTGATGATATTCTTGACACTGTAAAACAAAAATTTGATATATTGTCTTTTGTTTTAAGTGCATTAGCTTATTGCGGTATTATCTTGGGAATTGGAAACATAGGAAATTATGCATTATTAAGTATAAATATTATTCTGCCTATTATAATAGGAATTACAGCTATGATTATATTTGTATACAGACAGCTACACATGGAAATGCCATTTCTTGAATTAAGAATTTTTAAGAACAGGGAGTATATGTTGAGCGTCATAGGAAGCATGGTATTATATCTTGTTATGATGGGATCTTCTATTATTATGCCTCTATATGTACAAGCGATTAAGGGAATGTCTGCAACAGTATCAGGGTTAGTTACTCTTCCTGGATCACTTTTAATGGCAATAGTAAGCCCATTTGCTGGGAAAATATATGATATGATTGGAATGAAAAAGTTGTTTATAGCTGGTGCTTTATTTATGCTTATAAGTAATGTAGGTATGGCATTTATACCATTAAATGCGTCTATAGTAGTTGCAGCAGTATTAAATGCCATAAGATGTATTTCAATAGGATGCCTTATGATGCCTTTAGTTACCTGGGGACTTAGTGGAATTGAAGTTGAAGATACACCTCATGGAACGGCTCTTCTTACATCGCTTAGAACAATTTCAGGATCAATTGGGTCAGCTATATTTGTTGCAATAATGACACTAGTAGCACAAAATTCAGTCACAAGTTTTGGGGAAAGCGCACATATACATGGATTAAACATAACATTCGCAGTAATGTCATGTATTACAATAATTTTACTTTTAATGGCTGTGTTTTGCATCAAAGAGAAGAAGAATTAAAATTTTAAATATGGTCAATAGCAACTAAATATACGTTCTTTAGAGATTAAAGAACGTTATATTTATATATGTGTTATAATTTACTAATAAATTAATTATGATTTGTGAGGGGATATTATGAATAATATTGGAACAAAAAGAATAGAATCTGAACGTTTAATTTTGCGTCAATTTGTATTAGAAGATGATAAAGCAATGTTTAATAATTGGGCATCAGATGCAGAAGTAACAAAATATTTAACGTGGCCAGCTCATAAAAGTTTAGACATTAGCAAACAAGTATTAAGAGATTGGGTAAATAATTATAAAAATTCTGATTTCTATCAATGGGCTATTATAGTGAAAGATTTCAGTATTGAGCCAATAGGATCGATAAGCGTTGTACATCAAGATGAAGAAGTTGGAATGGCTCATATTGGTTATTGTATTGGACGTAAATTTTGGCATGAAGGAATTACTTCTGAGGCATTAAAAATGGTTATTAATTTTCTATTTGATGAAGTTCACGTGAATCGTATTGAATCTAGGCATGATCCTAGAAATCCTAATTCCGGTAGAGTAATGAAAAAGTGTGGAATGATTTATGAAGGAACATTACGTCAATCTGATCGGAATAATCAAGGAATATGTGATGCTAGTTATTATGCAATATTAGCGTCAGATAGATTAAAAATATAGTCTAATTTATAGATAAGTGAAGATTTACCAATTTTAAATATTTTAAAATTAATAATATATATAATATCACATATTCAGAAATGAAAATGTGGTGTTTTTTTGTTACTTTATTATAAAATTTTATCTATAAACTTAGATATGGTTTTTTAAAAAATAAATGATAATTGCTCATACTATTAAATATTGACCTAAGCCACTAATAATTTTAGAATCTTAGAACTTAAGAATTTAAGAATTCAAGAATTTAAGAATTTAGGAACTTAAGAATTTTTATTTTTTAGAATTTTAGAATTACTTCCTGGTGCTAGTATATCTTTATGGACACATTTTAAATTAATAGAGACATATCTAAAACATTAATATAGCTTCTATAATATATAAGCTTCTTTTTGCTTGTATAATTAATTCTGCTTCTTGTGTCTCTTCAGTAGTTAGCTCATTCATTATAAAATTCACATACTTATAAATATCACTTTGAAATTATATTATAAATTATAAATAGTATTAATTTAGTTGTAAGTGTATGATAAAAACCATAAATGATACTTCAAATTCAAAAAGTGTATAAATTATATTTTAAATAAAAAGGGGATTATGATATGAAAAAATGTGTGATAAAGGCTAGATTTAGATCAGATATTAAGAATGTTTGGAAAGTTGTAACTGACAATAGTAATTTTGAATGAAGAAGTGATTTAAGCAAGATTGAAATTGGTAAAGATAACTTAAGTTTTATAGAATATACATCAAAAGGATTTCCAACAAATTTTATGATTACAGAAAAGAAGCCTTTTGAGCGTTATGAGTTTCATATGAGCAATAAGAACATGAAAGGTTATTGGATTGGAAAGTTTAATAAGATAGGTGATGGAACTGAAATAGAATTTACAGAAGAAGTGTCTTTAAACAATCCTATTATGAATTTGTTTGCTGGAATCTATTTAAAAAAGCAGCAGGAATTATATATTAAAGATTTAAAAAAAGCTTTAGGTGAATAATATTAATAATAAAGAGAGAAGAATGACTAATAAGGAGGAAATATGGAAATAAGAGAGCTTGCATGCAGTGAATTTGATACTGCATTACAATTAGCATGGACAGTTTTTCAAAAATATGAATCACCAGACTATTCCGAAGAAGGTATACAGGCTTTTTGGGATTCTATACATGACAAGGATTATATAAAAATGCTTAGAATCTATGGAGCATTTGAAAATAGAAATATGGTTGGTATGCTTGCAACCCGCAGTAGTGGTAGTCATATTGCATTATTTTTTGTAGATGGTATGTATCATAGAAAAGGAATTGGAAGGCTGTTGTTTGAAAAAGCATGCTCAGATAATATTTCTGGTACTATAACAGTAAATTCTTCTCCATATGCTATAGAAGTATATCATAATTTAGGATTTGCTGATACAGATATAGAGCAGGTTACAGATGGATTAAGATATACACCAATGGTATGCTCTTTAAAAACAAAATAATGATTATAATGGGATTATTATATGAAAATTAAATAATTTTATATTTGAATATATGTTATAATTTGTTAAAAAATATTACTTCAAGGAGGTGCATTATATGGGAAAATTGGGCTTGGTAGGAGGTATGGGACCAGAATCAACTTTAAACCTGACATGTTGATGTCAGATTTTATATATTATACTAGAGATAATTAAAAGAAATTATTATTTAGTATAACAGGAGGGAGTATTATACAAGGATATGAAAATAAAAATGCTTTAATACATGAGATTGAAAAGACTGCTTCTCTTTTTGTGAAAGAATTTGTTAATATTGATGAAAAAGATAAATCAAAAATGATAGATGGAGTTGGCAGGACACCATCACAAATTATTTCTTATCAGCTAGGATGGCTAGACTTAATTAGAAAATGGGACAAAGACGAAGCTGATGGTAAAGTAGTAGTTACACTTGCATCAGGATATAAGTGGAATAACCTTGCGGGTTTTACAAAAGTTTTTATACTGAGTATTTTGAGTACTCTTTATTAGAGCTACAAAATTTGTTTAATAAAAAAGTAGAGGAGTTTATTGAGTGAGTGAATAATTTTACAGAGGATGAATTATTCATAGAAGGTGGGCGTAAATGGACCTCTTGCACCATAGAACATAAAGTGAGGACAAATTTATATAAAATGCCGAAATGGAGTTTTTTATGATTAAAAATTTTAAAAGTATATATTGCGCAATGTATGAAATTGATGCATTAATTAATAAAAAAATGTTCTTTGAAATTTGAATAGCTTAATAATTACAAAATGTACTATAATTAGTAATGAATAAATTAGGATTTTTAGAGATAAATCATTGTATGGTAGTTAGGTATGATTTTTATTTTGAAATACATTCAAAAAGAATTATATTTCTAATGAATTTTCAGTATAAATAATTATAGAAATATACGGAAAATAAATAATAAAAGTTATCATTGATTAAAATTTAAAAGGTGGATAAGAAAGTTGAAAAAAATAATTAGTTTTATGATTATCTTGACTATATTAGTAATGACAGGCTGCTCAAATAAGGAAGTTATTAAACACGACTATACTTATAGGGGAGAAAATGAATCTTGGACTGCTGAATACAAAGTAAATGGTAAAGTAACATTTACTAAAGAAAATAATGTTACTAAATGTAATACTGAAGCTAATAAGGTTTTTACAGTAACTTATAAGAAGGATATATCAGAATTATCATCAGTAAAAAATGTAGAGATATCATATAAGAGTAGTGTTTCAGGCGGAAAAATAACTGGTAATTCTGATGAGGGGGATAGTGTAGAAAAAACTTATACCATGCAATCAAGTAGTAAAAATGGAGCAATAGAGAAGCAAGATGAAGTTATAGAAGTTACTATAAATATTGATGGGAATACAGAAGTTTTTGAGTTAAAAAATGAACAATAATTTTTATATCACAATTTTTAAGTCACCGACATTAAGTTAAATCCCAATTTGTAGATTAGAATAAAGCCTTAAAAATATCACATTATTCAAATAATAAATGAATTTTGTGATATTTTTTATTTTACAATACTACAAAAGACTTTTATTTTATCTACTTACAAACTTAAAAATGCTTTTAAAAGAAATAAACGATAATTACTTATACGAGTAAATGAATTATGACTTAGAACATTAGAACGTAAGAATTTGTTTTATGGTTAAGTATAGTTCTATAGGAAAATTTAAAAAAACGAATCATAATAAAATTATTGGTGTAAAATATGAAATACTAAATTATAAATTAATTGCCATATATTGCAAAATAATTTATAATTAAAAATGAATGAAAGATATAAAAGGGAGATGATGAGAATGATAACATACAAAAATCTTTACGACAATAAGAACATAGAAATCATAGCAGCTAAAGGTGGGGTTAAGGTACTTGAATATAAAAAAGATTTAAGTGTTAATACACAAAATGCAATAGCTGCATATTATGCATCAGAAATGAATGTAAGAAAGAGACAAGTCTTAATAGAGTTAAATGGAAATGCATATACAATAAGCGCAGGGTCAATGCAATGGACTTCAGGAAATGTGAAAATGGCAGCAGATGTTAAAGGCTTTGGTGATCTTTTAGGCAAAGCCATATCTTCTAAAGTAACAAAAGAATCTGCAATTAAACCTAAATATGAAGGAAATGGTTTATTAATGCTTGAACCTACATATAAACATATTTTACTTGAAGATGTTGCGGAATGGAATGGATTAGTACTTGATGACGGTCTTTTCCTTGCTTGTGAATCAAAAGTTAAACAAAAAGTAGTTGCTAGAACAAATCTTTCTTCAGCTATGCTTGGAAATGAAGGGTTATTTAATTTATGCCTTGAAGGTGATGGAGTTGCAGTACTTGAAAGTCCAGTTCCAAGAGATGAACTTATAGAATTTGTTTTAGATAATGATGAAGTTAGAATTGACGGAAATTTTGCAATTGCATGGTCTAAGTCATTAGATTTTAGGGTTGAAAAATCTAGTAAGAGTTTAGTTGGATCTGCTGTTTCAGGTGAAGGCTTTGTAAATGTATATCGTGGAACAGGAAAAATCCTTATGGCTCCTATAGCTTAAAAAAATTTTGATAAATATATATGTTGCAATAGGTTTATTTTTCTAAATTATAACATATGAATTTTATAAAGCTACTAAAGGTAAGTTTCAAAAGTTTTTGTAGAGAAGCGTGAAGTACCATATAAGAATATTATAACTGAATTTATTTTAATTTGTTTTGATTATAACTTAAAAAATAACACAATCATTTTATTGTGTTATTTTTTTTATACAATCATCAAGCCAATCTATATAACTTTTTTCTCTCATAATTGCACCATTTAAAACAATATAATCTCCAAAATAAGGAGAAGATACTTTGGATATATCTTTAGTTTTTAAAAGCTCTTCCATAGAATTTTCCAGGTATTCTAATCTTTCAGAATGCTTACTTAATGCGCTTTGAAATTGCTTTAATAAAGTGTTATTATCCATTTCATCACAGAAGTAGGCTTTAAGTCTAAAAACATCTTTTGGAGTTGGCTCTAAAGGATCATCTTTTGCCAACCATTTTTGTAGGCATTTCTTTCCTTTTTCGGTTATAGTATATAACTTTTTTTCTAGCTTTTCACCCTGTATAACTGTTTCGTATGAAATAAGATCTTCATCTGTTAGTCTTTTTAATTCAGGGTATATTTGACTATGTTTAGCATACCAAAATTCTACTAATCCTTCATTAAATGTTTTTGTTATATCATATCCTGTTAATGGCTGTCTATTAACAAGTCCTAAAATTGCATATTTTAAATTTCTCATATATTATTACCTCTTTATTATTATAAAGTTATTTTATCATAATTAAATTAAATGTAAAATATAATATGAAAAATAGAACATGTAAGTATTGACATGTTTTGATTTTGAATAATATAATAATAGGGAGGCATGCCAAACATAGGAAGAATTTTGTTAAAATATTAACGGCTATATATTTAATTTAGGAGGATATCTATGAATAAGTATAAAAAGTTATTTGAATCAATTAAAATAGGAAAATGTGAAATAAAAAATAGATTTGCATTAGCACCAATGGGACCGTTAGGGTTAGGTGATAGTGAAGGTGGATTTAATCAAAGAGGAATTGACTATTATACTGAAAGAGCAAAAGGTGGTACAGGATTAATTATTACAGGAGTGACTTTTGTAGATAATGAAGTTGAAGAACATGGTATGCCAAATTGTCCATGTTCTACACACAATCCAGTTCACTTTGTTAGAACCGCAAGAGAAATGACTGAAAGAATACATGCTTATAATGCAAAAGTATTTTTACAAATGTCAGGCGGATTTGGTAGAGTTACTATTCCTACTAATCTAGGAGAATTTCCACCAGTTGCACCATCAGCAATTCAACATAGATGGCTTGATAAAATCTGCCGTGAGCTTACAGCAGATGAAATTAAATCTATAGTTAAAAAGTTTGGAGATGGTGCTTATAACGCAAAAAGAGCAGGTTTTGATGGAGTACAAATTCATGCTGTTCATGAAGGATATCTTATAGATCAATTTGCTATTTCATTATTTAATCACAGAACTGATGAGTATGGTGGAAGTTTAGAAAATAGACTTCGTTTTGCACGTGAAATAGTTGAAGAAATCAAAAATAGATGTGGAGAAGATTTTCCTGTAACTCTTAGATATTCACCAAAGAGTTTTATCAAAGATTTAAGAGATGGAGCACTTCCAGGAGAAGAGTTTGTAGAAAAGGGTAGAGATTTAGAGGAAGGAATTGAAGCAGCTAAATTACTTGTATCTTATGGATATGATTCATTAGATACAGATGTTGGATCTTACGATTCATGGTGGTGGAGTCATCCTCCAATGTATCAAGAAAAAGGATTATACAGACCATATGCTAAATTAATGAAAGAAACTGTAGATGTGCCAATTATATGTGCAGGAAGAATGGATGATCCAGATATGGCATTAGAAGCTATTGAAAATGGGACATGCGATATTATAAGTCTTGGAAGACCATTGCTTGCAGATCCTGATTATGTAAATAAATTAAGAAGCAATAAATTAGAATCTATTAGACCATGTATTTCATGTCAAGAAGGTTGTATGGGACGTATTCAACATTATTCAATGCTTAATTGTGCTGTAAATCCACAAGCTTGTAGGGAAAAAGATAATGGGTTAACACCAATACTTAAGAAGAAAAAAGTTTTAATAGTTGGTGGTGGAGTTGCAGGCTGCGAAGCAGCAAGGGTTTTAGCTCTTAGAGGTCATGAACCAGTTCTTTACGAAAAGAATGATAAATTAGGAGGAAACCTTATTCCAGGTGGAGCACCAGATTTTAAGGAAGATGATATAGCACTAGCTAACTGGTATGCTCATACATTAGGGGAATTAAATGTTGAAGTACATTTAAACAGTGAACTAACAAAAGAAGAAATATTAAAATATGATGCTGATAGTGTAATAATAGCCACAGGATCTACTCCAAAAGTATTTTCACTTGGAGACGATGACAAAGTATTTACAGCAGCAGATGTATTACTAGGAAATAAAGATGCAGGAAATACTACTGTTGTAGTTGGTGGAGGTTTAGTTGGCTGTGAATTGGCACTTGACCTAGCTAAAAAAGGTAAAAAAGTTACAATAGTAGAAGCATTACATAAAATCCTTGCATTAAATGGACCTTTATGTTCTGCAAATAGTGAAATGCTTGAAAAGTTAATACCATTTAACGGTATTGAGGTAAAAACAAATTCAAAGGTAAAAACATATAAAGATGGAATGCTTGAAGTAGAAACAGAAAATGGAATAGAAAAAATAGAATGTGATTCAGTAATACTTTCAGTTGGATACAAGGAAGAAAATTCTTTATATAACGAATTAGAATTTGAAATTCCAGAAATTCATCTTTTAGGAGATGCACGAAAAGTTTCTAATATTATGTATGCTATTTGGGATGCTTATGAGGTTGCGAACCATATATAAGTTCTAATATAATCTTCAAAAAGATTATATTAGAATATATGTTATTATGAATAAATAAAGAGTGGTAATCAAATAAAAAAGTAGTAAAAAATTAGAGTATTAAGAGGTTGTAGTTAAAACTACAGCCTTTTTTGTATTTAGAAGTTACGTTTTTAACGTCATTATGCCAATAAATAACAGATAACTAAAGAAAAGCAATGATAACATCCTAATTTTATCCATAAAAGACGTGATAAGACGTATAAATGAAATTGATTAGTACGACATAAAGACGTAAAATATATTTGTAAGCTAAAAAGTGGTAAAAATACGTAAAAGGGAGGTTGTATAAATGTCTGATTTAATAAATGATTTACCTTGGTTTAAAAAGATGGAAGTTTTAAGAACTATTAAGGGGTGGAGTCAGGAAGAAACTGCTGAAAAGTGCTGCACTGGTCAAAAAGCATATTGGGGATGGGAGAAGGGAAACATTTATCCGCGTAAAAATAGTAGACGAGCTATAGCACATGCATTTGGTATTAAAGAAGAAGAGATATTTGGAAAAGAAAAATGAAGCCTAAATCAGGTATAACAAAATTTATTTTATAAAAACTAATTGTATGTTGAGTGACAGGATATTATTAAGGTAATCAAAAGAATAAAAAAGGAAGGACTGATATCTTTGGATAAGCTAACTCTTCTTAAGGAAAAGTATAATGAAAAACTAAAGAAAGCTAATGATGCTGAAGAATATTTTAAGTCGCATTCAGTTGAAGAATGCATGAAGCATTTAAAGTTATTTAATTTAAGAACAAAAGAAGTGAGCATGGCAGCCATAGAGATTGAAAATTTCACAGGTAGAAAGATGACGAGTTATGAACTAATTAATGGCTTCGTGTTATAGGAGGTGCAAATGGAATGAGAGAAATAAATGATATAGACTTAAAATCTTTAATAGAATCTTTAACAGGAGAAAAATTCAACAGAGAAAACAAAATATATTCTCCATTTAAGAAAGAAAAAACACCTTCTTTTTGCATATACTTTGACAGCAATTGCAATAAACAAAAGTTTAAGGATTTCAGCACAAATGAGCAAGGTGATGCAATAGATTTTGTAATGAAGTATAAGAATTTAACTTTTCAGGAAGCTAAAAAGTATTTGGGGTTATATGAAAAACAGACTGAAAAAGAAATTTTTGAGGAAAAGATAAAAAAATATATTAAGGGTCAAATGAAATCTATTAAAAAAGGTTATGAACTTCTTGGAATATTTACTTTTGTAGATGAAAAGAGCAGCAAGCCATTATATGCAAAGGCAAAGTTTCTAAAGCCTGATAATTCAAAAGAAACACCATATTATCACATTGATAATGGAAAAGTAATAAACAAAAGAGGATGCAATGAAGTACCATATAATTATTTCAATTTATTAAAAGCAATGGAGGAAGAAAAGACAATAATTTTTTTTGAAGGTGAAAAGGACGCTAATACCATAAATAATATCTTTAGAAATAAAAGTTATGTGGCAGGATCATTAAAGGGATTTAAAGATTTTGAAAAACTGAAAAAAGAAAATATGAAAGTATATGTTATTGGTGATACAGGAGAAGCAGGTGAACAATATGTATCTAAAATTAAAGAAGAATTTATAGGCTGTTCTAAAAAGTTTAAAATAATAAACTTACCTGGAATAAATAAGTTAGGTGAAAACAAAGATGTAACTGACTGGTTAGAATCTGGACATAATACTCAGGATTTACTTAATGCTTTTGATAGAAGCATTGATTTAAAAAATAAATATGAATATGTCCAGGATAGAAAAGGAATATACAAGTTTAAGATTGTTAAAGATGATAAAGGTGATTCTGAAACAAAAATATATATTTCAGACTTTAACATTCTTGAAGCCAAAAAAATAATAAAAGTAGATGAGGAATGTGAAGGTATAAAGCTTAAATTTAAAAGCTGTATTGAAGGCAAAATTATAGAAAAGACTGGCAGCAGTAATATATTTGATGATTTAAAGAGCTTTAGAAATTTTCTTGGAATAGATTTAACTTTTCTAGGAAAGATGGATGATTTAATAAAACTCAAATTATATATTAACAAGTATTTTGCTTTAGAAAATGAAGAAGTACATTTAGGGACAAAATTCATTTTAAAAGATAAAAAGATTGGACTTATAACGTCTAGAGGAACAATTTATAAACACAAAATAGACTATGAGGTTTTAAGTGAAGAAAGTAGGGTAAATATCATAAATAAAGATCAAATAAACAAAGAAGAATTAAGGGAGATTAAAGAGAGAGTATTTAAATTCTTATCACCTGAAAAAAGTTTAAGCATCATTGGAACAGTAATAAATGATCTTGCAGTATTACAGAATTCCTCATTAGATCAAAAACTTCATCATCTTCTTATAGTTGGTGAATCTGAAAGTGGCAAATCTACAATATTAGAGCAGATAATAGCACCGATTCTTAATTATCCATTAGAAGAAAAACAATCAATATCAACAACTCCATTTGCAATGATAAAAGCGTTAAGTACAGGAAATTATCCTATTATTTTTGATGAATTTAAACCAAGCATGATGGACAGATATAAATTGCAGCGGTTAAGTGAGATTTTGAGAAATACTTATGATAAAAGTGTTGTTTCAAGAGGCGAGAAAACACTTAAAACAAGGGCGTTTAAAATGGAAAGACCAATAATTATGGCAGGTGAAGAAAGTTATCCAAATCAAGAAAAAGCACTCATAACACGGTCATGTATTGTTTATATTTCTAAGAATGAACGGACACAGGAAAGCAGTGAAGCCTTTTTATATCTTACTAGCCACAAAGAAACGTTAAATAAATTTGGCAGAAGTTTAATAGATGAAATATTAAACATGCCGATAGAAGAATATGCTTTTATTAGAGAAAATCTCATGGAAAAATTCAAGGAATTAAAGGACAGAACATTAACTACAGCACTTAATATAGGATGCGGAATAGAAATTTTTAATATTCTTATGGAGAGATATGGACTTGAAAAGATAGAGGGGTATGAAAAATTTATAATTCAAAATATCAAAGAAGAAATTCTTGAGGGCAGTGAAGATGTAAAAACAACAGTGGAGCAGATGCTGATACTTTATAATGACATGATTGCAAATAATAGGGTAAGCAGTCCAATGATAGAAGTTAAAGATGGTGAGATTTATATAAGAACATCAAAGATGATAGATGAAATTTTTAAGTTCATTAAGGATTATGGATCAGCAGATGTTATACCTTTAAAGTTAAAAGATTTTAGAAAACAGGCAATTAAGTCAGGGTATATTACAAAGATAAATGCAAAGCAGGCAAGATTCTTATCAGGCTTTAATGAATTTTCAAAGCCTGTATGGGTGGACATGTTCCATAAGGAAAAGCTTATGGATTTAAACGTAAGTAATATAACTAATGAAGAAATTTTTGAAGAAAATGTATGTGAATATGAACAGGAAATTTTTGAAAGAATGTTTCCAAACTAAATTAAAATAGTAATTGTAGGTATAGATGTTATATTTGTAACAAAAATTGCAAATCTTGTTACAAATTTTGTTACAAGTGAAAGCCCAGTAATTTAGGGGGTTAAGAACAGTTTGAGAATTTAATGAAAATTATTTTTGTTACAATTTTGTTACAAGGCTAAGGCCTCATGGATTGGGCTGTTGCAGTGTAAAATATATCCTCTGTAACAAAATAAAAAAAATAATATACTAATAATAAATATTAAAACTAAAACAGATAGAAAGTAATAAATTTAAGTTTTTATTGTAACTTGAAAAAATTAAAGATAAGCATATAATATTTATTTTTTTGTTACACATAACAAAAAGTTATGTAAGGCCTTGTATATTAAGGCTTTCAGTTGTAACAAAATTGAAATTAATTTTTGTTACAGAGATGCAAAAAGAAAAGAAATTGATAAATTTAGTGTAAAAATGAGGTGGATATGTATGAAGGAAAAGTTAAAGAGAACAGAAGAAGCTTTATATAATTATAAAAGAATGGAAATTGCTATAAAAAATATTCAAATAGATATAGAAAATTTATTAAATGATATAACACTTAAAGCTGTATCATATGATCAGAGAGGAAGTAAAACAAATGCATTCAATTCAAGTGTAGAAAATGAAGTTATAAAAAGAGAAGAATATATAAAAGAACAGGTTGATATACTTAAAGCAAAACTTAAATATAATAAGGATTTGAAAGTGAAAATTGAAGGAGCACTAGGAGAACTAAATTCAATTGAATATAAATTAATAAACCTAAGATATTTTAGTAGAGAAAAAAAGACATGGGTTGCAGTAGGAATGGAACTTGGATTTGATAAGGATTATTGTGTAAAAATTAGAAGTAAGATAATTAAGAAAATGAGTGAATTGATTTACCCATAAAATAATAAAATGCTGATAGATGATGAATAAAAATTCGTTGTTTATCAGTTTTTTTCATGATTTTGTAATAATAAATGATATATACAAATATATTAAATAAATATTCCCTATTCTGCATACGATTTTTAATATATTTTCTTGAATTAATTACTTATTTTATGAAAAAAGTATTTTAAATAAAAAAAAGTAAAAAAAAAGAAGGAATATAAAAAAAAGTATAGAATTATTTAAATATGACATCTAAAAGGGAGAATAGGACATTGTTATAGATAGGATTATAAGGGGGATGAAATGTTACAACTTAACCTTTGGGACTTTTTGTTAAGGACAGTCCCAGAAGCATTTATCATAAATTATGGCATTATTTTATTATCAAATGAAATAGGAATAAAGAAATATGTGATTTCTAGTTTAATATTATCAGTATCAGTAGTTTTTATAAGAATGTTTCCTATATCTTTTGGTGTGCATATAATAATAAATATTATTTTTACAATAAGTATAATGACTATTGCAGGAGTAGCATTAATAAAAAGTATATATAATACACTTCTTATGTATTTTCTTCTTTCTATGAGTGAATTTATAAATATATTAATATTGAACAATTTCAATATTAATAATGATTTAAATAATCCCATTAAAAAATTACTGTTAGGAGCTCCTTCATTATTCATTATGTTAATATTTTTATTAATAATAAAATTTATATCTAAAAAGGAGGAATGAGAAATGTCTATTATTGAAAATCTTGCTTTTAAATTTGGAGAATTAGTAAAAAAAAATTAAATATTGATTCTGATGAAGAGGAAATTATTACATATGGAGCAATAAACTTGCTTCAAACTATAAATTCTATATTTGGGGTAATTATAGTTGGATTCTTTACAGGATCATTATATGAAGCATTTTTATTTTCAATTACAGCTAGTATTTTAAGAAAATATTCGGGAGGAGTACACGCTTCATCACCTATGAGATGTACAATAATCGGTGCAGTTAGTTCAGGTTTTTGTGGTATTTTTGTTAATAGGATTTTTTATAAATCAAATATAAGTATAGTTATTGCATTTTGTATATTTTCAATGATTGCAAGTTTAATAATAATGATAAGAAATGCACCTGTAGATAGCTTAGAAAAGCCAATTGATGAGCCCTCAAAGATAATTTTTAAAAGAAAGTCAATAATTTTAATTATGATAATCACTATTTTAATTATTATAATAATTTTTATAAATACAAAATATTATAGAGACATATATATAAAATCTATAGAAAGCATAGCTATAGGAATACTGTGGCAGAGTTTTACATTAACTAAAATTGGAATTGGCCTATTAACCCAAGTTGACTTGGGGTTAAAATATATAATAGAAAGGAAGTGAAAAATATGAAAAATAAGATAAATGAAGTTATTTTAAAGACTACAAGTGATGTATGTAAAAAAATGGCATATACAGTTTCAGCTTCAGCTTGTTTTTATAGTGCATATCAACCTAAAGAACCTAAGGCATTGAGAAATAAGAGTGATAAATAAAGAAAAAAACAAAAATAAAAATTGTTATGTAATATTTATATTATTCTAACAATTTTTATTTTTGCTTTAACACAATTCTATTTAAGGAGGAATAGAATTAATATGGATAAAAATATGGAAACACGACAAAAAATAGTTGATATGTTATCTATCATTAAAGTTGCAATTATAGCATTTATTATAATTATTGGATATATAAATTCTTCAGAATATTGGTATCAACTACGAAAAATTAAAAATGAAAAGTTCAATATATATATATCAGCCTTTTTTCTATGTTTAATATCATTTTGCTATTTTTCTTGGATTTTAATTAATTATATTGAAAAACAAAATCCAAGCAAGATTAAAATAAAATGGATAATAGAAGACATATTTTTAACAATTGCCATTTCTTTACCTATGTATTTAGATATGGAGTGTGAAAATGAATATAAATATTTATTTTTACTGCTTATAACATTATCAACTATCCAATATGGATCTAAATATGGAATTATAGCATCATTACTCTCAGGAGTAATAATACTTACGGCAGATTTATTATATGTACCATTAGATAATGGAATTAATAGGATGTTTCAAAAAGATTTAATTATGGTTTGTATATTTATATTTGTTTCATACATACTTGGATATTACGTAGATATAGTAAAGGATATTGATAAAAAGAAAGAAGAAAAATTAAATAAATTAAGCAGTAAATTAGAAGAAAGAAATAAGCAGAGGGAGGAAATGAAAGTTATCCTCTTTAATAATGAGATATGCTATGATATGTTATTTGAAAATTCTTTAAACGCTCTTATTATACATAGAAAAGGAAAAGTCATTTATGCTAATCAAAGTGCTTTAAAATTATTAGGATATGATGATTCTTGCAACCTAGATAATATAGATTTTTATGAACATTATTCTAAAGAAGCTCAAGAAGAGATTAAAAATAAATATTTAAATATAGTAAATAAGAACCTTATAAAGGATGTTGAGGAAGAAAATATATTTGACTGCAATGGAATTAAAATTCCAGTTCGTAATACATCATCTTTTTTTGTTTATAAAAAAGAAGCAACAATATTAACATTTTTAATAGATATAACTTCAGAAAAAACCTTAGAAAACCTAGAATCAGATATAGAAGAAAATATAAAAGTTTTAAATAAGACAAAAGAATTTAATTTACTTATTAGAAACTTTTTTACAAATATGTCCCATGAGCTTAAAACTCCAATTAATGTTATATATTCAGGAGTTCAAATGATTACTATGGATCTTCAATTACCTAATGAAAATAAGATTCTAAGAAGTAAAGCATATTTAAAAACAATGAAGAAAAATTGTTTAAGGATAATACGCTTGATAAATAACTTTTTAGATACTACTAAATTGGAATCAGGATCTATTAAATTAAGTAAGAGAAATAGCGATATTGTATATACTATTGAAAATATAGTGCAATCGGTTGCCAGCTACTTGAAAGATAAAAATATTAATATAATTTTTGATACAGATGTAGAAGAAAAAATAATGAGCTATGATGAGGAAGTAATAGAAAGAATATTATTAAACTTGTTATCAAATTCTATTAAATTTAGTAATGATAGAAAAGATATATATGTAACTGTAATGGATAAAAATGATAGGATTATAATTAAAGTACGGGATGATGGTGAAGGCATTCCAGAAAGTAAGCTAGATATTATATTTGAACGATTTGGCCAGGCAAACAGTTCTTTATCAAGAGAATGTGAAGGAACTGGAATAGGACTATATCTAGTTAAATTATTTGTTGAACTTCATGGAGGAACAATAGAAATATTAAGTGAAGAAGGATTTGGATGTGAAGCTATAATAGAACTTCCAGCGCAGCTAGTTGAAGATAAAGATTATACAATAAAAGTAATTGGTGAAACTAATGAACAAAAGATAGAAAGAGAATTTTCTGATATATATACAATATAAAATAGCTAAAATAGAAGTGATTTTTGCAAAGTGTTTGATTTGGAATAGTTACTAATATTTTAGCTATTATTATTTTTAACAAGTGATTTTTTCATTACAATTTTTTAGTTTTAAACAATAATGTTATTCATTATTCATAAATCAACTTACTTTATATTCTTATGCATTATATCATTATTTGAGAAATGATGATAAATATTAAACAGTTTTAAAACAGCAAAGTTACATTTTTGTCTTCTTAATAAATAATATAATTATATTGTCAAAAGAATTGATTAAGAAATATTTAACCTTAATCATTTTTTTTGTTATTTTTTCCATCTAACCTCATTGTATCAGGATTATTATTGTTATGAATAAAATGGAATAGTTATTTATACATTTAAAAAAGGTATTAATTCACATATTCAATTTTGGTTATTTCTCACTAAACTATAATATAACACCATATATTTATTTCATACGTAACAGTATCATTTTTCACTTTTTAATGAATCATCATCCATGAAAGTATCCTGTTCTTGCTGAAACTACCACATAAGGAACATCTTTACCATCTATATTTACATATGCTTGGTATAGATCATTATCTAAAGGTTCTAATTTTGTTACCTTTTGACCATATATATTATATAGGTCCCGTTCAAATAATTTTTTCCAATCATTAAGAATTGGAGCATTTAAAGTTACATATTGTGAAATACTTTCTAAATCATTAGGATTTCCACCACTGGATATATATTGATCATATAATGAGCCAATATCAATTCTATTTAGAAATGACTCACTCCATTTTAACTTTTCAGCTTCAGGTTTATTTTCTTGTCAATTAATAATATAGTCAGTAATTTTTTCTGTAACATTTTGATTATTAATTTCAGATATATTTTTATCTTTATCATTGGATTCAGCATTGGCAGCAGAACTGTTATTTGTTGAATTATTTTCATTTTTAGCGGTATCTTTTGAATCATTATTTTCATTAAGGTTTTCTGAAACAGATTTATCAGAACTATTATTTATCTTAGAATTGTTTTCTTCTTTAGAAGACTCTGATGAACATGATATAAAAAACGTTATAAAAAATAATAAGATAAATGCTAACTTTTTCATAATAAAAATCTCCTTTTGTGTAAATAGGCAAATTTTAAATAATTTATGAATTTCGTGCTATATGAAATTTTAAAGTTTCTAAATAATAATATTCCTAACTTATTATTTATTTTAACATATTTTCCATGATGAATTAATTTAAAATGTTCCTAAATTTTAATACTAATAGCAACCTTATTAAAAATTATGAAAACTGTACTGTACTAAATATCATATTTAAATTTTTATCTTTACTAAAAGAAAGGAGGTGACCTAAAATATTAGAAAAAACTAACCTAATAAAATCAATATTTGCAGCCATATCAGCATATTTAAGCTCAAAACTTGGAATTTTATCCCCCATAATAGTCATGTTAATAGCGGTACTTATTACAGATTATCTAACTGGAATGTTATCAGCCTTTCAAAATAATGTATTAAATAGCAAAACTGGATTGTGGGGGATAGTAAAAAAACTTCTCTATGGGGTAGCTGTAGCAGTTGGAATGATTGTAGATTGGACAATAATAAATGTTGCACAAGCTATTGATATTAATATACCAATGACTACATTTTTTGGACTTTTAGTGTCTATATGGCTTATAATCAATGAATTAATATCAATATTAGAAAATTTAATGAAACTAGATGTGCCTTTGCCTACATTTTTAATAAAAGTAGTATCAAATTTTAAAATAGCAGTTGAAAATAGCGGTGAAGCCTTAGCAGATACAATTGATAAAAGTGGTAAAAAGAATGATGATATGTAGAAAAATTTAAAGGCAATAGTTAGGTTTGATTTCCTAGCTATTGCCTTTATTTGTAGCATAAGAATATATTGAATAATAACTGAAATCCAATATATGATATATTCCATTATAGGAAAATTTGAACTAAAAATATCGATCATTTTAAAACTGACAAAATATTAACATTGAGAAAAGTATTAATTGACATATAAAAGTAAATGTGTTACATTATAAAAAATAAATTACAAATGCTATGAAAAGAAACAGTAAATATTTTTGATTTTTCAGAGAGAAGTTGCCAGGTGAAAAACTTTAATGAAAAAATATTGAACCAGTCTTGGAGCTATGAACCGAAAGTGTATTATGAGTAGGCTTCATCGGAGATTCTACCGTTAAAAGGAAAACAGTATAAAGATACATAATCTTCGTACTGATTGAGTGCAGTTATTTCTGAAATTAGGTGGTAACACGGATTGTATATTCGCCCTAAGTTGATTATTAAATCAGCTTAGGGCTTTTTTTTGTAGCAGGAAAATAGGAGGAAAAAATAATGATAAAAGTTGGTATTTGTGGAGCTTCTGGCTATATGGGTGGGGAGGTGTTAAGAGTACTTTTGGAACATCCAGAAACAGAAGCTGTATGGGCAACAAGTAGACATGACAAATATGTATCAGACTTTCACAGAAATTTTTATGGATTAAATATGAAGCTATGCAAAATGGAAGAAATAACTCCTTGTGATGTTGTGTTCCTAGCACTACCTTCAGGCCATGCAATGGAGCTATCACAGAAATTTCTTGAAGAAGGAACTAAAGTTATAGACCTTGGATCAGATTTTCGTCTTGAAAATATAAGTGATTGGGAAGAAATCTATGGAATGAAACATACTTAGCCAGAGCTTATAAAAGAGGCTATATATGGACTCACTGAATTTAAAAGAGATAAAATTAAAAATGCTAAGCTTATTGCAAATCCAGGCTGTTATTCTTCATCAGCAATATTTGGACTTGCTCCATTAGTAAATGAAGGAATAATAGATACAAATAAAATAGTGGTGGATGGTCTTTCAGGAACAGCTGGCGCAGGAGCAGAACTTAATATAAGTGTTCATCATCCAGAGATAGGAAACAATATACTTCCATATAATGTAGTAAATCATAGGCATACATATGAGATAGAGCAAGAATTATCTAGATTTACGCAAAATAAAGTAAGTGTTCATTTTTCAACTGCTTATGTTCCAATTACAAGAGGAATATTAACAATATCACATTGTTTTCCTAACAAAACAGTAACACGAAAGGAAATTTTAGATTTGTATAAGAGTTTTTATAATGATAGCAAAGCCTTTATCAAAATTCTAGACTATGAAAAGAATGAAAAATCAAGCTATATTTATGAACCATATCCATGGGTTTCAGCAGTTTCAGGAACAAATTACTGTCATATTGGTGTTGATGTTGATGAAAAGAGAAATAGAATTGTTGTGTACAGCGTTTTAGACAGTATTGGAAAGGGAGGAGCACATGCAGGGGTCCAGAATTTAAATGTGATGTTTGGTTTAGATGAAAATACTGGACTTTCAAGAAGCGGAATGCATCCATATTAAATTTAAGCATATGAATATTAATTAATTTCTATTTTAATAATCAATTAATAATAGAAATTAATAGTATACTTTTTCCATGGAATGCGGCTTAAAGGTACCTTAGATATAAAATTTACAAGATCACGTCTTCCGCTATATCTAGCAGTACCTTGAGCATTTTGTGCCATAAGAACTACAGGCAGATTTTGAAATACACGAGAAAAATCCTTCCTAAGACCTTCTATATCAGAACTTGCAAAAACAGAAGGTTTTACAACAGCTATTGCAAAAGTTACATTCCTTTCTTTAATAACAGCTCCATCAAATTGCATTTGCATACTTACACCTACTTATTAGAAATATTTTATAGATATTTTATCATAAGTAGACTAAAAGAAAAAGTAATGGAGAAAATAGAAAATTAAATTGTAATAAAAGGACATTCACTTTGATTTTTATATTCTTCCTTTATAGTAGACATGTAAAATAATAAAAATGTCTATGTATAAGGATGAACAGTAATTTTGCATTAAGTGAATGCCCTTTATTTATAATATCTGTGTTTTTATTTAACTGTATGATTTTTTACTATACAGCATATTTGGTAAATGAGAGAATAAATTATATTTATATGCTTTCTAATCAACTTAAATTTAAAAATTATTATAAAAAATTAAAATTTAGATAAACAAAAAATGTGTAATAAAGTAAATTTAAAATTGATTGAGAAAACAGTGTCGAATATATAAGAAATTAGGAGATTAAAAGTAATAATTACTGCATTGACAATAATAGGAGATGAGTATAATATATAATTCATATCAAGTTACTAAGGTATAGAAAAGCAAAGGGGTGAAAGCTATGTCTAGTTTAGAAGAGGAAAAGAAGAGGCTAATAGAAAAATATAAAGATAAAAAATATGAATATTCTCAGTCTGTTGAGGGGAATTTTAGTTGCTTAAAAGAAGGGGAATTTGATTGGTGGAAATACAAATTCTATATAAAACAAATTGAAAAAGCTGAGCAAGGAAAACATATAGAAGAACATTTTACCAAGCAGAATCTTAAATTTGATTTAAGTAAAAAATTTTACATAAAAAAAGAAGTCGTGTTTACGGCTGGGGGAGATTTATTATCAGGAAGTCAGATAACTCCTGAAACTACTAAAAATTTATGGAATGATATAAAGGATTTTTATTTCAATTCAGATATAGTGTATGCAAACCTAGAAACTCCAATTGCACTTTCAAAACCTGTAGGTAATGCACCAAAGAGCGTTTCTGAAGCACCAAAATTAAATGGAACAAAAGAAATGTTTGATATATTTGTGCAGAATGGAAAAGGAATAAATTTCTTCTCTACAGCTAATAATCATTGTATGAATCAAGATGAAGATGGGCTTATAGAAACATTGGATTTTTTAGAGAAAGAAGGATACAGACAGGTAGGAACAGCAAGGACACCTGAGGAACAAAATGATATTCCTATAACATCAATAAATGATATTAATATTGGACATGTTGCATATACATTCTCACTTAATGGTGATAAAGAGCCAGAAGGCAAAGAATATATGGTTAATCACATAAGGCTGAATAAGCAGGATGAGGACATATCACTCATAAAGAAGCATGTGAAAATAGCAAGAGAAAAGGGCGCAGATATAGTAATCGCATATCTTCACTGGAGCCTTGAATTTGAATCATATCCTATTGAAAATGTGATAAAAATGGCTCATAGGATTGTAGAGGAGTGTGGAATTGATATTATAATAGGAAATCATCCACATGTATTTCAGCCTATTGAAAAATATGACTATATAGATAAGAGTTCTATAAAAAGGACAAGCATCATAGCTTATTCTCTTGGAAATCTTGTAGCAGATTTTGATGTGAAAAATTCACTTATAAGTTGTATTTTAAAGTTTAAGTTTGTTAAAGGCATTGAAAATGGAGAAGAAAAAACTCTTATATCTGAGTTGAAGCTTATGCCTATATATACATTCAAAATATTTGAGAATAATGAATTTAAAGAAATCAGGTTATTAAATTTCTTGAAATTAATAGATGAGCTTGATTCACAAATTAATAAATACAAATTTAATGAAGATGAAATCAAGGAATTATACAGATTGAAAGATTTGTTTTTTAAACTTATACCAGAGAAACATGAAATTCTATTAAAAAAATAATCAAGACATATAAAAAAGGGGGGATATGTTTGATTAAATTTGAAAATATTAACAAAACCTTTCATTTAAATGGGAAGAATGTTGAAGCATTAAAAAATATTAATCTAAATATTAATAAGGGTGATATTTTTGGTGTTATTGGGTATAGTGGAGCAGGAAAAAGTACTTTAATACGTATAATTAATCTTCTTGAAAAACCGGATTCGGGGAAGATAATTGTTAATGGAACAGCGTTAAATGATATATCAACAAAACAATTACGTGAAGTACGAAGCCATATTGGAATGATATTTCAGAGTTTTAATCTTATGAACAGTATTGATGTATATGATAATATTGCAGCACCGCTAAAAAATAAAAAGCTTGGCAAAAAAGAAATAGAAGAAAAAGTTTTAAGTCTGCTTGAACTTGTTGGACTTTCAGACAAGGTTCATGTTTATCCAAATCAGTTAAGTGGTGGTCAGAAGCAGCGTGTAGCAATAGCAAGAGCATTAAGTTGTGATCCGGAGATATTACTTTGCGATGAAGCAACTTCTGCATTAGATCCAAATACAACAAAATCTATTTTGGATTTGTTAAAAAAGATTCACGAAGAGCTACATATTACTATAGTTATAATAACTCACCAGATGGAAGTTGTTAAAAACATATGTAACAGGGTTGCAATAATGGAAAAAGGAGGAATTGTTGAATCAGGAGATATTGTAGATGTATTTACAAATCCAAAGAGCAGCATAGGAAAAGAATTTGTATCACATTCTATATCAAACAATATTTCAGAAGAGGATTTAAAAAGGTTTAAAGGTAGAATATACAAGCTTAATTTCTTTGGTGATATTACTCGTAAACCAGTTCTTTCACAGCTTGAAAAGCAGTTTGAGATAGATGTTAATATTCTTTTTGGAAATATAGAAAATCTATATGACAATGTTGTTGGAAGTCTGGTTGTGGAATTCTTAGGAGATAAGGAAAACGTAGATAAAGCCATAGAATATTACAAAACTTTAAATACAAAAGTAGAGGTGATTAAAGATGCTGAATAATTTGATTCCTAATGTTATAGAGTACTTTCCAGAACTTATAAAGGCATTGAAGGAAACACTTATAATGGTATCTGTATCTGGGGTATTTTCAACTATTTTAGGACTTCCTATAGGAGTAATCTTAGTTGTGACTTCAAAAGGACATATTCTTGAAAACAGTAAGGTTTACTCTGTAGTAAGCAAAATAGTAAATACTTTAAGGTCAATACCTTTTGTAATTTTAATAGCATCAATTCCTAATCTTACAAGAGCTATTGTAGGAACTACAATAGGTGTAAAAGGTGCAATTGTACCTCTTGTAATAGCTTGCGTTCCATTTGTTGCAAGACAGATTGAACTTGCACTTTTAAAGGTTGATATGGGAGTTATTGAAGCTTATGAATCTATGGGTTTTACACCTATGAAAATAATAAGAAAAGTTATTTTGATTGAAGGACGTAAAGAAGTAGTTTTAGCTATAACAATATCTCTAATAAGTCTTATAGGATTTTCTGCCATCACAGGAACAGTTGGTGGAGGCGGCCTTGGAGATTTTGCAATACGATATGGGTATCAGTATTTCAAGTCTGACATTATGATAGTAACTATTATTGTAATTATTGCAATTGTCTATCTTGTACAGGGAATTGGAGATTTTATTTATAAAAAACTTAATCATTAAATATTAGGGGGAATATATCATGAAAAAAGTATTATCATTATTAATTACAGGAATTTTATCAGTAGGGCTAATAGGATGTGGCAGCAGTGCAGCAAATTCAAATGATACAGCAGTAAGTGATAAAAAAGAAGAGGCAGCATCAGGTGAAGTTACAACTTTAAAAGTAGGAGTAAATGGTACTGATTTTCGTTTATGGGATAGCTTAAATGAAAGATTAAAAGATAAGAATATTAAGTTAGAACCAGTAAGTTTTGCAGATTATATAAAACCTAATCAGGCACTTGCAGATAAAGAAATTGATTTAAATGCATTTCAAACTGAAGTTTACTTTGAACAGTTCAAGAAAGATCATAATCTTGAGTTAACATCTATTGGATATACATTTATTGCACCTATGGGTATTTATTCAAATAAGATTAAAAGCTTAGATGAAGTTCAAGATGGAGCAACTGTAGCAATACCAAATGATGCTACAAATGGAGGAAGAGCTTTAAATCTTCTTGAATCAGCAGGATTAATTAAATTAGATGGAAAAGATAAGGTAACACCTAATGAAAAGAATATAGTTGAAAACTCTAAAAACTTAAAGTTTGTTTCTATGGAATCTGTACAGATACCTCGTTCATTAGATGATGTAGATTTTGCAGCAATAAATACAGGTGCAGCAACTGATGCAGGTTTAAATCCTAAAACTGATTCAATATATCTTGAAGATGCAAATGGAGAAAATGCAAAACAATATTATAATATTATAGCTGTAAGAACTGAAGATAAGGATAAAGAAGTATTCAAAACACTAATGGAAGCATACCATCAAGAAGAAACTAAAAAAGTTTTAGATGAAATATATAAAGGTGGTGCAGTTCCAGTATTTTAATTGAAGTTCATTTGAAATTTATGCTCTTATTACTTATGATTATGTATTTGTAATAAGAGCTTTTAGTATATTTATAGAAAAGAAATGAATTTATGACTTATGAATTCAGCTTAATAAAATTATGAGGAGGAAGTGCGTATGGAAAAGTATGAAGAAGAACTTATTAAATATATAGATGAAAATGATGAAAGGTATAAAGAAATAGCAAGAAAAATTCACGAAAAACCAGAAGTGTCTAATTATGAATTTTTTTCAAGTAAGCTATTAGCTGATACATTATCTGCAAATGGATTTGATGTAAAAATTGATGTTGCTAACCATAGAACTGGTTTTACAGCTGTAAAAAAGTCTGATAAAAAGGGACCTGTTCTCGTCTTTCTTGCAGAATATGATGCCCTTGAAGGATTAGGACATGGATGTGGGCATAACCTTATAGGAACAATAAGTGTATTTGCAGCTATAGCTCTTTCAAAGTTTTTAGATAATTTTGGAGGAGAAGTAAGGGTTTATGGTACACCAGGAGAAGAAGGAGGAGAAAATGGAAGTGCAAAAGAGGATTTTGTTAATTTAGGATATTTTAAAGATGTGGATATTGCTTTAGAAACGCATCCTAATATAGTGAATACACTTACTCCCAAAAGTTTAGCACTAGATCCAGTAGACATTGAGTTCTTTGGAAAAGCAGCTCATGCAGGAGTTTCACCTGAACAAGGAATAAATGCTCTTGATGCATTGATTTTGACTTATAACGGAATAAATGCTTTAAGGCAGCATCTCACATCAGATGTAAAAATTCATGGAATTGTTTTAGATGGGGGAACTGCACCTAATATTGTTCCAGACTATAGTCGTGGAAGATTTTATATAAGAGCTGATACGCGTGAAAGAGTAAATGAGGTCCGTAAGAAAGTATTAAATATAGTGAAAGGTGCTGCTCTCTCAACAGGATGTACTTACAAAATGGATTTATTCCAGAATAAAGTTGATAATCTTGTACCTAATAAAAAATTGGATGAAGTTTATGAAAGATATCTTAATGAATTATCACAGGAATATGAAAGAGATATTAAATTTGCATCAACTGATGCTGGTAATGTATCACAGGTAATTCCTACACTTCATGCAGGAATTAAAATTACAAATGGAAATTATTCTCTTCATACTGTTGAATTTAAAGATGTAGCTGTTTCAAAAGATGGATTAAATGCTATTAATCTAGGAGCAAAACTTCTTTCGTTAACAGGTTTAAAATTGCTTTCAGAACCGTCTTTAGTTGAAGAGATAAAAGAATATCATATAATTAAGAAGTGATCTTTGAAAATTAGAAGGTGCCATATTTTTCGATATATGTTATAATTTAAAAAATGCTTTTATGGGAGAATATGTATTCTATTTATTATATGTGGTGTAATTATGCCAATATTATTTGTTATTTATAATATTATTTACTATTTTAATAAAAAAGTTATTTACACAATAAAGGATAAGAATTTTATTATAGTTAATGATAAATTTTTTAAAATGCAATTATTCTTTAGTTGCTTAAATGCTATACTTGTATCTATAGTAATTTATTTTTGGGATAAATATAATTCAAGTTTATGTCTATTGTTTTTTATATTAATCTTTTGGGGAATTAATTATTTAATAAAATTCAGTGCAATATTGAAAAAATATGCAAAAATAGATAAATAAAATGATTTAATATATGAGTCTGTAGAAATACGATCAAGTAAAATTACTAGATTTATCTAATTATTGTTTTATTTAGTTTTTAGGTGTTTTTACTTGGTAATTGTCTAAATTAACTATATCTGAGGATAGTGGCAAAAATATTACGTATTTACCTGGATATAAGTAGAATAAAAACTTTGGGTGACTTAACTAAAGTTTTTATTCTACTTATATTAATATTAATCTACTACTAATAATCCAATAGATAAGGGATATACACAATTTAAATACATCTAATGTTAATCTTAATCGCATATTCTTTTAATAAAGAGACTTCTTCAGCATTTATTTAAATACATCTCATGTTAATCTTAATCAAGTTTTAAGAACACTGAGAAAGATAAAAATTTATTATTTAAATACATCTCATATTAATCTTAATCTTAATCCAACGCAAATAAGCCATTTTTAAATTCAGCAATTCTCTGTATATGACTATAGTAGCATATTCTTTAAAAATTTACCAACGAAATTATATATTGATGCAAGCAATGGAGGAAAGTGCTTAAAGTGGCTTTGTCACTCTAATTTAAACAGAAAAGTAAATAAATGGCCTGGTAAATAATTAATGAAATGATCAGGTCTATTTAGATTATGGATAATGTTTTATTTACAAGATATGTTATAATTAGCATAGAAATAAATATTCATTTGGAGGGTTGATGTGATGATTAAATATGAGATTCCTGAGATTTTAAAAGAGCATGAAGCTATTATCATGGAGAATACTAGGTATAGTAATGAAATAACATTTAAAATTGAAGAGACTAAACCTTGGGATAGTAAATTGGGAGGATGTCCATATTTAGAATGTATTGAAGATTATCCTTTGGATAATGAGGGAAAAGCAATGGCATTTTTGGCGCAAATAAATTTATCAGATCTAAAGAATTTAAATGAATTACCTTCAAAGGGATTACTACAATTTTTCATTACTAATGATGATATGTACGGCCTAGATAGTCCTATTATTGTAAATTATATTGAGAATTATAAGGAAAGTGAAGAAGATTTGGTAAGAGAAAATCCTTATGAGAATGAATATGAGGAAGGCTTACCTTTCAGCAATAATGGAAAAATGTATTTTGAACTAAGGGAAATGCCAATTTCATCTTCACTAGATAAATTTGATGAATTATTTGAGGACAACCTGTCTCCAGAGCAATATAATAGACTTCAAGATGATTGTTATGCTTGTGACAGCAGAGTAGGAGGATATCCATATTTCGTACAAAATAATTATGGTTTTGAAGAAAATGATTTTCTCTTATTACAGCTTGATATAGATGACACTTGTGGAATAATGTTTGGGGATTCAGGAAATTGTACATTTTCTATTTCAAAAGAAGATTTAAGAAATAGAGATTTTTCAAAGGTTGTTTATGATTGGCAATGCTGCTAATGAATAGAGTATGAAGATTTAAAGTTATATAACATTTACTTTATAGACTATACTTAATCAAGTAAAAAAGAAGCAATTAAATTTTATTATTGAAGAAGTAAAGAGGTAAAAGCTCTATGTTTTGGAATAAATGCTTATTATATAAAGGATCATCAATTGAAACATATAATAAAATAAAAAATACATTAAACTTAAATAATATAAAGTATAAAGAAAAAATAGAGAATAAGAACGGAAATTTAGGACCAATGGTAGATAAAATGATTATAGGAACATTAGGACAAAAAGAAGACTTCTCTTATGAATACAGTATTATTGTAGATAAAGAAAATTATGAGTACGCTTATTATTTAATAAACCAAATTTAAAAGAAAAAATGAATAAATAAGTTTGATAAAACATTATCCAAAGTTAAAGCAAGAAAATTGAAAGAATAAATTATATAAAAAACTAATATTAATCATGAAAAAATAAACCCCACTCAAGCCTTGAGTGGGGTTCTATATTTTATAGGGTAGAAAAGTTATATTTCTTAATTTAAGATCAACAAAAGTTTAATTGTAATTTTTTATAATAGTTAATTTATTAATTGTATAGATTTTAATAATCGATTAATTTAAAACGTAGGGTTATTTTAAAGATTAATCTTAACATTATTTAATATAAGAAATTATCTTATCCAAGCACCGTTAGAGCCTAATCTGTAACCATTTATAGTTGTGTCATGAGCCATAGCACCATTTGGATATAGATAGTACCAAGTTCCTCTGTCATTTATCCATCCTGTTTTCATAGCACCTCTAGTACCATCAGAAATTGGATTTAAATAGTACCAAGTACCACTAACATTAACCCATCCAGTTTGCATAGCGCCTCTATAACCATTGGAAATTGGATTTAAGTAATACCAATGACCATTATCTAAAACCCAACCTGTTTTCATAGCACCTTTAGTACCATCAGAAATTGGATTTAAATAATACCATTGTCCACCAACTTGAACCCAACCAGTTGCCATAGTTCCATTAGAATTTAAATAGTACCATTGTCCATTTAAATCTAACCAACCAGTAGCTTTAGTTCCATCATTTTTATAGTAAACCCAAGTACCATCAGAGTTTTGATCCCAACCAGCTTTTTTATCTTCTTCTTTATTGTCATCTTCAGATGAGTTGCTCTTAGCTGAAATTATAGAGTAAACTTCATCATCTTCATTCCAAACAACAAGATTGTTATCATCGTAAACAGTTATTTCTTCCATAGATCCATCTACTTTATAAACTTTATCCCAAGAATCATCATTATCATATTTGTAAACAAATCCACCATTTAAAGCCCATAGATTACCATTAGCATCTACATCATAAGCTTCAGCATTTTCTAAATCTTGATCATCGCCATCACTAAAGTCAGTATAGTAGAATCCATTTTTAGATTTTAAAGTTAATGTAACAGCTTCAATATTATTACCATCTAATTTATAATTTGTTACTTTTCCGTTAGAGATTGTGAAATCTTCTTCTGCTTCAGTTAATAATGATTTAGCTTGACCTTTATCATTTGCAAGAACATAGTTGTTTACAGTCTTTGCATATTTAGCATCATCAACATCATCAGAAGCTTGAGCTTTAGAAATCTTTTGAATTACTTTAAATGTTACTGAAGTACCATCAGAATTAACTACTAAAGCATCGCTCTTATCAACAGCCATTCCATAAATTTCTGTAATTTTAGTGTTAGCTGATTTGCTAGCATCAACACTTACAGTAATTGTAGCAAGTCTGTAGATATTACTAGAGTCTTGTCCTAATACTTTTGTGTTAGAAAGTGAAGCTTTTATAGCATCTTTTCCATTAACAGCATCGTAAGTATCTTTAGTGTTTTCTATATTAACATTTTTTTCTGTATTATTAGATTTTGTTGTAACCTTTATTTTTCCAAGGTTATAATCTGCATCAATATAGTTACCTTTTGAATCAGTGAATATTGAAACAGCTGAGTTTGTTGTATAGGTAACGGCTGAGTCTGTTGTATAGTCTTTTGTCATATACCAAGTAGATGAGAATTTAGGCCCACGGAGAGCTTCTAAATTAGGTAATCTATTGTCATCACCATATCTATCGACATCTTTTATTTTTCTTCTTAATGCAGTACTAGCATCATCAATATTGTCTTCTTCTATATCATCATCAGTCACTTTACCATTTGATAAATCTAAGAAATAATCACCATTTTCAAAGTTGATGTATTTTTCACCATATATTTCAAGATCAGATCCAGTATCAATATCATCTAATTTATTATATTTTCCATTATTTAAGAAGTAAGTTGCTTCTTTATCATTTATGTCTCCATCTAAATAGAATGTCCCATCTTTATATGCTACTGCATTATAGATTGTCCCATCCTCTGAAGAAATTCTTTTATAGTCTGCTGCAAAAACGCTTGTACTAGGTACTAATGAAATTACTGAAGCAGCAGCAAGTAATCCGCTTGTTAATTTATTTACTCTTTTTATCATATTTATTCCTCCCAAAATAGTAGTCAAAATCTTATAAGCATATATGCGTAAAAAGTATTATTAAATTAAATATTATTCGAAATATATTTCGTTTTATCCCCTTGTCGCTATATAATACAATCAATATTAGTCGATTTGGGTACCTTTTTTGAAAAAAGTTTATTTAGAGTAGAATTTTTATTAAATATCATTATAATTCCATAGCAGGATTCAACATAATAATTATAGATAATAATTCTAGATTTAGTGGAAATACATGTGAATCTTAAGTTAGTGCGTAGATAAAAGATTAAGATAAAATTAACATGTTAAACTAGGAAATAAATTTTTATAATGGCTATACTTTTTATTGTTTTATGCATATTTACATTATGCTTTGCATTTGTATCAAACATGGAAGTAGTATATATAACTGTAGTATTAGTTATTGTACTTTATCCACTTATATCTTATATTATTAGTGAGATAATTATTGGTATAAAATTCTCTAAAAAGGTTAAAGCTGATGAAAAAGTAATTTTAGAAAGAGATTTTGAGACAGAGAAGAAAGCAAATATAATTAGATATATAGCTACAGAAATAATATCTATAATTTTAATTGGAATAATTATAGGGTAGTAATTTTAAAGATTATATATGTTTATGTCTATAATAGACATGGTTGTGCATTGGCAAAATATCACAAAAATAATTATCATTATAATTTAATAAATAGGAGAGAACTAATGAATATACAGATATTTGGAACTAAAAAATGTTTTGATACTAAAAAGGCAGAAAGATTTTTCAAAGAAAGAAAAATAAAATATCAACTTATTGATTTAAATGAAAAAGAAATGAGCAAAGGTGAATTTAATAATGTATGCAAAGCTATAGGAATAAATGAATTAATAAATACAAAAGCAAAGGAATATGCAAAATCTAATTTTGGGAATATTAGAAGTGCAGAAGTGAAAGCTGAAGTTTTGCTTAAAAATCAAAAAATAATGAAGACACCAGTTGTTAGAAATGGAAAAGAAGCAACTGTTGGTGTTGATTTAGAAATATGGAATAAGTGGATTGAAAATGAAAAATAATTTTTAAAATTAACAAAAGTATTTATTTTATATGAATACTTTGTAATCTCTTTTTAAATACTAAATTTGAAGGTTATTTAAAAGGAGATGAATTTCATGGCTAAAGCAGGTATGCGAAGACCAGATCCAAGTGATGCACATGGAACAGAAAGTAATCACAAAATGAATCATCACAAAAACTCTGTAAAAGATATACCAACAGAAATACAAGGAAAAGCTAAGACAGGAAATGAAAAAGCTGGTCTAATAAACTAAATTAGCATAAATAATATTTAATTTATTATTTATACATATTTTTATGAATAGTAGTGCTTATAATCTTAAATAATAGTTTTATATACTATTTAATGAAGGATTATAAGCACTATTTCAAATTTAGAGTAAACTTATAATGATTATTATGCTAAAATGTAGTGGTATATAAAAATTATCAATTAAGAAGGAGAAAGACATGTATTTAATAAACTTTATAAGAGGATTTTGTATGGCGCTAGCCGATAGTGTACCAGGAGTGTCGGGAGGAACTATAGCTTTTATTTTGGGATTTTATGATAAATTTATAGGTTCTTTAGATGATCTAATTACAGGAAAAAAGGCTGAAAAAATTGAGGCATTAAAATTTCTTATTAAGATAGGGATAGGATGGATAGTTGGATTTGTTTTAGCAATGTTATTTTTAGGGAAGGTTTTTACAACCCATATCTATAATATTAGTTCATTATTTATAGGATTCATTATATTTGCAATTCCAATAATAATAAATGAAGAAAAGGAAATTTTAAAGAATAGATATTTTAATTTAAGTTTTACAATAATCGGAATAGTAATAGTTGCAGGCATAACTTACTTTAATCCAGCTAAAGGTGGAGTAGGGGTTTCAATTGATAATTTATCTTTAGGACTTTCAATATACATATTTATATGTGCCATGATAGCAATATCAGCTATGGTGCTTCCAGGAATATCTGGATCTACATTACTACTTATTTTTGGTCTTTATGCACCAGTTGTTAATGCAGTAAAAGAAGTATTACATTTTAACTTAAAGTATCTTCCGGTTGTTTTGATTTTTGGATTTGGTGTACTTACAGGTATATTCTCAATAATAAAATTTGTTAGGATTCTTTTAAAGAAGTATAGATCTCAAACAGTTTATTTAATATTAGGACTTATGATAGGTTCTATATATGCTGTATTTATGGGACCTACATCTTTAGAAATACCAAAGAATCCTATGACATTAAAAACATTTAATTTAGTGTTTTTTGTAATAGGAGGTATCATAATAGTCGGCTTACAGAAATTGAAAAGTTTTTTTGACAAAAAGTGAAAAATATAGAATAATATATATAAAGTATACATTAATGTAAAGGTATGAAAAACGAATACATTAATTATTTAGCAAGAAAAATATAAAGAGTATAGATTGGATGATGGGTGTGGGGAGTATGGAGAGGAAAACTAAGCTAATTAACTTTAATGAGTTAAGACCTGGAATGGTAATAGCAAAAAATGTTGAGCAAGGAAGACAGATACTACTAAAAAAGGATTTTGCAATAACGAACTCAGCTATACAAAAGCTAAAAAGAACTTTATTTCTTGATAGAATTGAAGTATATGATGATATGGTAACTAACGAAGATAAAATTGAAAGAAAAAAAATTAAAGAATATGAAAAAATTGACGAAAATTTTAAAGAGATATCTACAAGACTTCAAAGGACATTTAGGTTAATTACTAATCCAACTGGTTCAACTTTAAATGAGTTAAAAGAGTTTTCTGAAAGAATACAAAATGAGATGCGCCCAAGCAGTATGATTATTAAAAATATTGTCTTGCAAGGTAGTGATGAAGATAGTATATATAGACATGGTGTAAATGTTGCAGCCTTAAGTGCATTAATAGGCAAATGGATTGGTATGGAACCTAAAGACATAAACAGACTTATATATTCTGCCATATTACATGATTTTGGAAAAACAAAAATCGATAAAGAAATACTTAAAAAAATGGCGCTTTAACAACAAGTGAATTCGAAGTAATAAAAACACATACAACTTTAGGGTATAAAATGTTAAAAGATGTATCTTATTTAGATAAGAGTGTTTTATACGGAGTGGTAATGCATCATGAGAGAGAAGATGGATCTGGTTATCCATTAGGTCTTAAAGGAGAAGCTATCCACCAATTTGGAAAGATAATTGCAATTGCTGATGTTTTTGATGCAATTAATTCAAATAGAGGATATAAGAAAAAGAAGCCGCCATTTGAAGCATTACAAATTGTAAAAAATGAAAGCTTAGGCAAGCTAAATTATGAATATTCTAAAGTATTTATAGAGCATATAGTCAATTATTATTTGGGAGAAGAAGCAATTCTTAATAGTGGAGAAAGATGCAAAATAATACAGATGAATGTTAATAACCTAGAGAAGCCATTAATATTAAAAAAGAATGAATTTATTGAATTAACTAAAGAAAAGAATTTATATATAGAGGAATTAGTCTTATAATAATTTTAAATTGATAGAGGGTGGAGAATTTATGAGCGAAAAAGAATTTTTATCTGTCGATGAATTAAAAATTGGAATGATTATTGCAAGTGATGTTTTTAAAAATGGAGGTCTTCTTATAAAAAAGGACTCTGTAGTTACAGAGGATCTTATAAACGTTTTAAACAGAGCATATTTCTTGGACAAGATTCAAGTTACTGTTCCAGAAGAAGTGCTTAGAAGAAGTAGTAAAGAAGAGGAATTAAAAAGAGTTGAAGAAAAATTTAAAGAAGTAAGTACAGATCTTGAAAACATGTTTGAGAAAATGAAAAGAACAAAGGACTACAGAATAAATAATGATTTAAGAGAATTTGCAGATAAAATTCAAAAAGAAATTAAATCTACTGAGATCGTTGTAAGTAATATTCTATTTAAAGGTAGTGGAGAAGATTGTATATATAGACATGGAGTAAATGTAGCAGCTTTAAGTGCATTGCTTGGAAAATGGCTTGATTTTGATGCACCTAAAATAAACCTTCTTATATATACAGCACTACTTCATGATTTTGGGATAATAAAATTAGATTCTAAATTTCAAAGTAAGCCTGATATACTATTAGAAAATAGATATAAAGAAATTAAAGATCACACAAAAATAGGATATAAGGCTGTAGATGCAATACCATATTTAGATAAATCCGTTAGCTATGGAGTATTAATGCATCATGAAAGAGAAGATGGTTCAGGATATTTAGGAGTAAAAGGTGAAAAGATTCATCCTTTTGCTAAAATAATTGCAATTGCAGATGAACTAGATGTTATGAATTCAGATATAAAAGGTGTAGAAAAAAAGGGACCATTTGAAACATTAGAAGAAATTAAAAAGAACAGTTTAAATAAATTTGATTATTCATATGCTAAGACATTTTTAGAACATGTAGCAAATTATTACATGGGTGAAGATGTTATATTAAGTAATGGTAGAGAGGGAAAGATTCTTCAAATAAACACTGAAAATATATCAAAGCCATTAATATTAGTTGATGGAGAATTTGTGGATTTAAATAAAGAGAAGGATATGTTTATAAAAGAACTTATTGTAAGATAATTATTGATATTATATTTAAAAAGCTGGTATTCTAGTCAGTTTAATAAGCATTTATATTTTACTATAAAGATGAAATTCAGTGCTTAATGAATTATTGACTATACCAGCTTTTTCTTTAATTCTTTTAATATATAGTTCTAAAATTGTTACCTATGATGATGATTTGTATGGATTTCATAAAGAAGATATTAGTGCTATTTTAGATTGATTTAAGAATTAAAGAACTTTAGAATTTAAGAATTTAAGAGTTTGAGAACTTAAGAAGTTAAGAATCTAAGAACTTAAGAATTTTAGAATTTATGTCTTTTATTAAAAATGACATATGCAGAAAAATATTGATTTAGTATAAAAGTGCGTTCACTGTAAATGGGAGATAAAATATGAAATTAAGAGAAGAATATACTTGTCCATTAGAATTAACACATGATTTGATACGCGGAAAGTGGAAGCCGATTATATTATGGCAGCTTGGAAAAGGTAATGCTTCATGTTTTCTATTTTACTACCAATAGATCATCAATGCGTGTTAAACAATATATTAATAATACTAAAGCATGTATTTATTTTTGCGATAAAAGGTTCTTTAGAGGGGTGATGCTTAAAGGAACTATGGAAGTCCTTCAAGATAATAATTCCAAAGAAATGATTTGGCAAGAAGGTGACACAATGTATTATTCAAAAGGTGCTATTGATCCAGATTATTGCGTTTTGAAGTTTACAGCAGAAAGTGGAAGATTTTATAGCAACTTTAAATCAGAAGACCTTGATTGCTAAAAGCATATAGAAATATATGTTAATAATATATACAAAAAATAAAAAAAGGTATATACTATACCTTGAAAAGTTAAAAAAATATGTACAGAGTAGGTATTTGTGCGTCAAGTGTTAAGAGGACGGGAAGTTGTCTCTTAAACGAAAAACTCTAGCAGTTTGCGGTACAAATATTGCATTCCGCTGTATTTAAAAGAGGTCTCTCTTTTATTTCAGCAGTAATTAAGTTATAAACTTTTCTTAAAACAACTAACTTTTTAAGTTTAGCTGAAATGACCTTGCTTATTTTTAGCAGGATTAAATGAAAGGGGGATTTTTTGTTATGAAAAATGTTGTAGAAGTGATGATTTCTTCATCAAAAGAATTAAAAAGTGTAAGAAACTTAGTGTTAGCTTCACTTTTAATAACAGTACATTTACTTTTGGATTTATTCACAATTCAATTACTACCAACGCTTCATATAAGCTTTGAATTCTTAGCGAGTGCAACTATTGGTATGTTGTTTGGCCCTGTAGTTGGAGGTATGTGTGGAGGATTATCAGATATAATCAATTATATACTTTATCCTAAGGGAGCATTTTTTCCAGGATTCACTATATCAGCTATAGTTTCTGGATTAATATATGGGGCAATGCTTTATAAGAAAGAAATAACATTAAAAAGATGTTTAGTTACAACTACATTAATAATATTAATAGTGGACATTATATTAAACACATACTGGTTATCAATTCTTTATAAAAATGCATTTTTAGTATTATTTGGTCCGAGATTAATTAAGAATCTTGTAATGATTCCCATAAACACTATACTTATGTATATTGTTTTAAAGAAAGTAAAAGAAATATCAGTGAAATTTAATATGTAATTAAAGTAGTATGTATAGTGTTACTCTGGCTATGCATACTTTTTTATTATGTTTGAAATTATACAATATATGGTGGTACTGTGAAAGCAATATAAAATGGATATTAAGATAGCGTTAAATATTATAAAGAATTATAATATATAGTGAGATTTAAAATACAATATAACCAAAGAGAAAAAATTATATTTATGGGAGATAGATAATAAATGAAAGTAAGTAATTTAGATTTTAATAAATTTACTAATAACTATATTTCAGAAAAGAGTTTTCAGGAAGAAATGAGAACTAAAGTTGAACCATATTTAGATTCATTAAGAAAAGGTGGTTATTTAACTGGAAGTAATGGCTTGAAATTTTATTATGAAACTTTTATTAAGAAGAATTCAAAGGCAAGTATAGTTATATGTCATGGATTTGGAGAATTTATTGAAAGATATCATGAGCTTATATATTATTTCTTAAGAGAAAATTATTCTGTATTTATAATGGAACATAGGGGACATAGCAGATCAAGCAGACTTGGAAGTGACAAGTCACAAATAAATGTAGAAAAGTTTGATTATTACGTAGAAGATTTTAATAAGTTTATAGAACAAGTGGTAAATCCAGATAGCAGAGATAAAAAGTTATTATTATTTGCACATTCAATGGGTGGTGGAATAGGAACAGCATATTTGGAAAAGTATTCAACACGTTTTAAGGCAGCTATTTTAAGTGCTCCGATGCATGAAATAAATACAGGAAAGTATCCAAAGATAGTGGCAGATATTGTTTCAAGATTAATGAAACTTATTAATAAAGGAGGAGATTATCTTCCAGGACAAAAGGCATATAACAGTAATTATAAGTTTCCGGGAAAAGCAACTACATGTAAGGCAAGATATGATTATTCCTATAATAAAATGATAGAAGATGAAGCATTTCAAAGCGGTGGATCATCAGCAAATTGGTATGTAGAAGCTTCTAAGGCAACAAAAAATATAATAAAAGAAAAAAATGCTTCAAAAGTAGAGATCCCAGTTATGCTGCTTCAGCCAGAAAATGATACTTATGTGATGCCAGAAGCTCAAAATACATTTGCAAAGTATGCTAAAAATTGTGAGCTTATAAGAATTAAAGGCTCAAGGCATGAGTCTTTTAATGAAAAGGATGAAATAGCATTTCCTGTTTTTGAAAAAATACTTAATTTTTATAACAGTATAATATAGGTAAATAATATACTGATGTTAGTAAAAATAACATAAATTCAATAGATGATATGGTCGATTATAGGAAAATTTAAATGGAAATGTATTATCTTATTTCTTAAATCTTTACCAAAATCATTAGATATGGTAAAATTAAATTAATAATTGATGGTAATTAATAATTATTATGATTTATAAAATTAAGGAGTGATAATATGTTATTTATAGAATATCCTAAATGTACTACATGTAAAAGAGCATATAAATATTTAAATGAAAATAATGTAGAAGTTGAAAGAATAAATATAGTTGAATGTACACCAAGTAAAGAAGAATTATCAGATTATATGGAAAGAAGTGGACTTGAACCTAAGAAATTTTTCAATACTTCTGGAAAGCTTTATAAGGAAATGAACTTAAAAGATAAGGTTAAAGATATGTCAAAAGAAGAAGTTTGTGAGCTTTTAGCTACAAATGGAATGCTTATAAAAAGACCTCTTTTGGTTACAGAAGATAAGGTACTTGTTGGGTTCAAGGAAGATGAATACAGTAAAGTAAAATAAAGGACGCAAAATAAGAGGTTAGTGAGAAATAACCGATATAAAGCTCTCAAATTCTGCTCGCTTGCTACAAAAAATGAACTAAGAATTAAAACATCAATGATTGTGCCAAAAAATGTTTGCTCCAATATAAAATTTGACAAACAATTTTGGAACAATCATTGATGTAATAATTCTAAAGTTCATTTTTTGAATGCAAGTCTCGGCAGAACATGAGAGCTTTATTTTTTTGTTTCATCTAAACTCATATTTTATATATAAATTTTACTATAGATTGATACTAAAATTATACATTAAACATAGTCTATATAGGCTACAGTGAATAGAGAGTTTTAACTTAATTCACTGTAGCCTATAATTTTATATCTTAGTAATAGACATAGTTTTATATACAGCAATAAAAGAAAAATACTGAAATAAATTATAAAATTAAACCTTATAAGTAATAAAAGATAAAATATAAACCAAAATCTAATAATTAATTGTAGTTTTCATAGAAGTTATGATATGTTTTAGTACATTCACTATTCAAAATTGTTTAAATGGGTAATTAAAACAATTTTGAATTTTATATAGGATGTATTACTTATAAGTTATTGTGAAAAAATAATAGTGATTTTAAGATGTAATTATGCTCAAAAATATATATTTATATAGAAAATAATATATAAACAAAAGAAAGAGGGATACATTGGATGAAAGAATTATTTGATTTATTTTTTACTTTTTGTAGGATTGGAGGACTGACGTTTGGAGGCGGATATGCAATGCTTCCTATGATACAAAAGGAAATTGTTGAAAATAAAAAATGGGCAACAGAGGATGAAGTTGTTGATTATTATGCAGTTGGGCAATGTACTCCAGGAGTAATAGCAGTTAATACAGCTACATTTATTGGATATAAAACAAAGGGTGTAATCGGAGCGTTGTTTGCAACATTTGGAGTTGTTTTTCCTTCACTTGTTATAATAATGATAATTGCAGCTTTTTTAAAGAATTTTGCAGAATTCGCAGTAGTAAAGCATGCTTTTGGCGGAATAAGAATAGCTGTTGTTGCACTTATCATAAGTTCAATTATAAAATTATGGAAAAGCTCAGTTAAAAATTCAATAGGTATATTCATAGCAATAGCTGCTTTTATTCTTGGTGCAGTATTTGGTTTATCACCAATTTATATAGTAATTGGTGCAGGAATAATTGGATTTTTAACTAAGAACATAGGAGGCGACAAGGCATGATATATTTAATATTATTCTTTGAATATTTTAAGATAGGCTTATTTTCAGTAGGTGGAGGCCTTGCAACATTACCGTTTTTAATTGATTTGACATATAAATATAATTGGTTTGATCAAGCGATGCTTGCAGATATGGTTGCAGTTTCAGAGTCAACGCCAGGACCTATGGGAGTTAATATAGCTACGTATGCAGGGTTTGAAACAGGAGACTTTATAGGAGGATTTATAGCAACACTTGGCCTTATAACACCATCAATAATAGTGATTTTGATTGTTGCAAAGTTTTTAGAGAAATTTAAAAGTAATACTATCGTTCAATCAGTATTTAATGGATTAAGACCAGCAAGTGTAGGACTTATTGCTGTTGCAGGATATGAAGTTGTAAAAATTGCACTTATTAATATTGATTTATATAAATTAAGCAGAAATATAATGGATTTAATTAATATAAGAGCATTGATTGTTTTCGTAATTATTTTTTATGCCATAATGAAATATAAAAAGCATCCTGTTGTTTATATAGGTGCAGCTGCTATAGTTGGCATAATATTAAAGTTATAATATGTATAATCTAAGATTCTTAAAACAATAGAATTAAAGAGACTACTTCAAGTACATTTAAATGATATTTGAAGTAAGTCTCTTTTAAATTGGTTTCATTTCTATTATCTTAAAAAGTCTTTTAAAAAGTTTTTAGCAGTTGCAGATGTTTTAGCAGTATTGATCATATCGATTATTTCTTTTAATCTTTTATTTTCTGCATCGCTAAGTTTTGCACCGCTGTCTTTCTTTTTCATTAAATCCTGATATTCTTTATAGTTCTTGTCTCCAAGCTTTCCCTTTATGATACAGTCAACAACGTTTCTAAGGAAATCTTCTTGCTCCTTTGTAAGTTTGTCACCTTTTTCTCTGCATTTTTTTACTTCTTCTAATTTTGTGCATTGATCTTTAGAAAGATATTTCTTGTTTTCTTCACTAAAAATACTTTCACGTTTTTCTTCCTTTTTACAGTCATCCTTCTTTTCTTTTACTTCTTCTTTTTTACATCCGTCTTTCTTTTCTTCTTTTTTATCTTCTTTACAACCGCAACCATCTTTGTCTTTATTCTTATGATTTACAGTAGAAGACACATTGGCAACAGATATATCGTCAATAGATGCTAAAACTCTTTGAGGAATTGAAGATATACATCCCATGATTGCCAAAGAGGCTGCTATACATTTAATAGTTTGCTTTTTCATTAGTTACACCTTCCTAACATTAAATTTCAATCATAGTATGTGATTTAATAAAAAAATTTATTAATAAAAATAAAAAAATATTAAAAAAAGAAGATATCTTAAAATGATAATAATGATTTTAAGATATCTTTTTCTCAATTTTTAATTACAGAAATTAAAAATAAACTATTTTAAATATGAAGTTAACATCCAAATATTCTTTTAATTATTTATTAGTTTAATTGTTATTTGTTGAATTAGTGTCTTCAGTATTATTTTCTGAATCATTGTTTTTTGAAGTATTAACATCTTCAGAAGAATTATCTGTATTTACATCAGAATTGTTTTCATTTGAATTTTTATCTTCAAAATGAGTTTCAGTTTCTGCATCGTCAGGAATTATTGTTTCTTTATCTGAATTTTGTTGTGAACTATTACCTTCTGATTTATCTCCAGCAAATAAGTTTTTAAACCAATTAGATATTTTTCCAAGGAAACCTTCTTCTTTTGGAGTTTCAGTTTGAATTGCATCTGATTCAGTAGCATCAATTTGAGCAGTATCACCTAGTATGCTGTCATTTGTACTTTGAAGAATTCCTAAATCACCATCGTTACTTCCTGAGAATAGATCTTTAAACCAGTTACCTATTGATTCAAAGAACCCAGAGGTCTTAATTTTTTCACCCATTGCTTTTAAATTTGCACTTACATTATCAGAAACATTGTCCAAAGTGTTTTTCATAGTATCATAATCGTAATCTTGATCAGCAATTTTTTTCATTAGATCTTTAATTTGATCCTGCTGTTCGCTTGATAAAGTTATATTGTAATTATTAGTTACATTATTTATTGTTTCTGCAATTTGATTTACGTCTTTAGTATCATTTTTAATGATATCAGCTTTAATATCATTCATAACGCCTGTTGCTTTGTCTTGTCCGATTTCTTCAGCTAAGTCACCAGTAGTTATTAATTCTTTAGAAGCAAGTTCTTTCTTTTCTTCATCAAGCTTATTTCCAGTTGCATCTTCAAAAGCTTTCATTACACCAGTAAGTCCACCAGTTCCTGATACAGGAAATAATGAAGCCACAACAACGTTACAAGAATCCATTCCAGATGTAGCTAAGGTACTTGCTATCATTGAACTTGTAACCCAAGTTAAATTTGCAGTTTTTACTTTTATTCCACTTCCTGACTTTGTAGGCTCAACATATGCACAAGAGTATGTTTTAGTTCCAATTTGGGATTCAGTAGCTATTCCTTCTAAGTATTTTCTTTCATCATCATTATTTACTTCAAGTATAACAACTTGGTCTTTATTAACACCAAAGTATGTAAGCATTTTTTCTTTTTGCTCATTTGTAAGGTTAGCACCTAAAGTTACAACATTAGCACTATCAGCGTAAGCAAAAGAAAGATTATTAATAAGTAATGTACAGCTTAGCAAAATAGTAGCTATTAATTTTTTGAATTTCATTGATATTATCTCCTTTACAGTCAATTATGTATTATGTCAAAAGAATTATACCACAAAATTTCTTAAAAAGTGTTTTCGAAAATATTATTTTTCTATTAATATTTTGAAGATACTAAAGGGTAAATTTAAAGATACTAAGAGATGAATATGATTAAAAAATATGCGTAAGGGTAAGAATGAAAAATATAATAATTTACCGCTTAAATAATAGTCAATAAATATATTTAATGCATAAAGTATTAGTAAGATAAAATATTTTAATAATTATCTTCTCTTAAGATTAATGCTAAAAATTAAAACGAATTTATAAAAAATTAATAATTTATAATCGAAACGATATCACAATTAGGAAAAAATTAAATGAAATGTTATAATATAGTTGGCGATAAGGGGGAGAAGTTATGAATTCATGGATTAAAGAAAGTATATTTTATCAAATATATCCACTTGGATTTTGTGGAGTTTTAGATGCTGATAAGGATTATGAACAAAAGAATAGATTAATGATGATAGAAGATTGCATACCTCATTTAAAAGAAATAAATGTAAATGCAATTTATTTTTCACCAGTATTTGAGTCTACTTATCATGGATATGACACTAAGGACTATTATCAGATAGATAAAAGACTTGGAACTAATAAGAATTTTAAGGATTTATGTAGAAAATTACATGAAAATAATATAAAGATCGTACTAGATGGAGTGTTTAACCATGTTGGCAGAGATTTCTTTGCATTTAATGATGTTAAAGAAAAGGGAGCTTCATCTCAGTATATTAATTGGTTTACAAATTTAAATTTTAATAATAAAAGTGCCTATGGCGATGATTTTAGCTATGAGGGCTGGAATGGATGTTATGATTTAGTAAAGTTGAATTTATGCAATGATGAAGTTGTAGATCATTTACTTAAAGCAGTTGGATTTTGGATAGATGAATTTGATATAGATGGATTAAGACTTGATGCAGCAGATAAGGTGGAACTGGAATTCTTCAAAAAACTTAGAAGATTTACTGAATCTAAGAAAAAGGATTTTTGGCTTATGGGAGAAATAATTCATGGAGATTACAGAAGATGGGCAAATGACGAATGTCTTCATTCTGTAACAAATTATGAATGTTATAAGGGAATTTACTCAAGCCATAATGATAAGAATTATTTTGAAATATCATACTCTTTAAATAGATTATTTGGGAATGGTGGATTATACAAAGATTTATGTTTATATAATTTTGTGGATAATCATGATGTAAACAGAATAGCAAGTACTCTTAAAACAGAAAAGTACTTGAATAATGTATATACCATTTTATATACAATGCCAGGTGTACCAAGTATATATTATGGAAGTGAATATGGAATTAAAGGCGTAAAGGAAAATGGCAGTGATGTTTTTTTAAGACCACTATATGATATTGACGCATTTGAAAAAGAAAATAGCGAATTATGTGATACTATTGCTAGGCTTGGAGAAATAAGAAGCAAAAGTAAAGCGTTAAAATATGGTGATTTCGAAAATGTTGTAATAAAAAATGAACAATTAGTTTATTCAAGAGCAATTGAAGACGATAAGGTATATGTTTTAGTAAACTTAAGTGATAATGAAAGCATTTTAGATTTTCATATGTCCTTTGAAGAAGGTATGGATTTGCTAGATTCATCTAAAGAAATAATAGAAGGTGGAAGGGTAAGCCTTAAAGTACCTGCATTTTCGGCAAAAATAATAAGTAAAAGCAAGTAAGGTTTTGAAAGGGTAATTAAAAAATGAATTTATTAGATAATGATTATAATAACTATAATGGAAGTTTAGGTGTAGATTATTCTAAAGATAAGACAAAATTTGTAGTATGGGCTCCTAATGCTAATAATGTACGTTTGGTTTTATTTACAAGTAATGAAAAGGAATATAACGATCCGCCTCAAGAGATAATTGAAATGAATAGAGGAGAGAATGGTACTTGGAGTATAGAAGTAAAAAGAGACCTAAATAAAGTTTTTTATAATTATTTAATTACTAATAGTGGAAATGAGAGAGAGGTAACAGATCCGTATGCTAAAGCTGTCGGTGTTAATGGGAGACGAGGAATGGTTCTTGATCTTAAAGAGACAGACCCAAAAGGTTTTGAATATGATATAAGACCAGAGCTTAGCAGTGCATCAGGCTCAATAATTTATGAACTTCATATAAGAGATTTTTCTATAAATGAAATGTCTGGAATAGATGAAGATAAAAAAGGAAAATATACTGCTTTTACGCAAGAAGGCAGCAGTATTCCATGCGAATTTTCAAAGACAGGTATAAGCTATCTTAAAGATTTGGGAATTACACATGTTCATTTGATGCCATGCTTTGATTATGCAACTGTAGATGAAGAAAGATTAGATAAACCACAGTATAATTGGGGTTATGATCCTCAAAATTATTTTGTACCAGAAGGATCATATTCCACAAACCCATATAGCGGAAGTCAAAGAATAAAAGAATTCAAAGAAATGGTTTTTGCACTTCATAAGGCAGGTATAAGAGTAATAATGGACATGGTTTATAATCATACGTATAAATCTTATGATTCAAACCTTAATTTAGCAGTTCCAGGATATTATTATAGATGTGACCAAAATAGAAATTTCTCTAATGGTTCAGGATGTGGTAACGAATTAGCTTCAGAACGTTTTATGGTAAGAAAACTTATAGTTGATTCTGTTATATATTGGGCTAAGGAATATCATATAGATGGATTTAGGTTTGATTTAATGGGATTGCATGATATAGACACAATGAAAGCAATACGTAATGAATTAAATTTAATAGATCCATCAATAATTATATACGGAGAAGGCTGGACTGGCGGAGGAACATCATTAGATGGACATATTCAATCAAGTAAGCAAAATATAACTAAATTTGAAAGGATGCAGATTGCAGCTTTCAGTGATGATACAAGAGACGGTGTTAAAGGTCATGTATTTAATGTAAATGAAAGAGGTTTTGTAAATGGAAGAAGTGGACTCGAAGAAACTATTAAATTTTGTATAGTTGGTTCGACCGGTCAAAGTGGAATAAATTATGATAAAATAATATATTCACATTGGTCATGGGCAAATGAGCCATATCAATGTATTAATTATATATCTGCACATGATAACTATACACTATGGGATAAGCTTGCTATGGCTAATAGCGATTCATCCATAAAGCAGAGAATTAGCATGAATAAGCTTGCAGCTGCAATAATACTAACATCTCAAGGAATACCTTTTTTCCAGGCAGGAGAAGAATTTTTAAGAAGCAAGAAAAATGATGATGGAACATTTAATCATGACAGTTATAATGCTCCAGATAAAATAAATAATTTAGAGTGGCAAAGAACAATAGAGTATAAAGATATAGTAGATTACTATAAAGGCCTTATAAAATTAAGAAAGAAATATAGGGCTTTTAGGATGAATAGCAGATGTGAAATAAAGGAAAACTTAAAGTTTTTTATTAAGGGAGAGAATTTTTATAAAGATAATATAGTTGCGTATAAAATTGAAGACAATACAGGAAAAAACTTATGTAATGATATTGTTGTAATATTTAATGCCAATGATGAAGAAGCTTTTATAGATTTACAAGAATGCAGATGGAGTGTGCTTGTTAATAAAGAAAAAGCAGGTGTTGATGAAATACATGCAATTACAGGAAACAATATAACAGTACCTTCAAAATGTGCATATGTTCTTATAAAAAAATAAACTTTTGAAAAATCATGATTTAAAATGATATAATGATTTTTATAAGATGAAATACGTAAGAAAGAAAAGGTGGTAATAGGTGGAGCAAGACAGATACCTGACATTTTTAAATGACATTAATGATGGCAAACCTAATAACTTTGTCAATAAAGATACTGAATGTCCATTTTGTGATAGAAAAAGTCTTGAAAATATAATTGATACCGAAGGTCCATTTATTATTTTAAAGAATAAATATCCAACTATAAAGGACACATGCCAGCTTGTTATAATTGAATCATATGAATGTGACACAAATATGAGCAAGTATAGTGATGAATATATGATAGAATTAATTAGATTTTCAATTAAGCACTGGCTTGAAATAGAAAAAAGTAATAAATATAAATCAGTAATTTTCTATAAAAATCATGGACCAAGATCTGGAGGAAGTTTAAAGCATCCCCATATGCAGATTGTAGGAATAGACAATATAGATTATAAAGAAAGTCTAAGAGAAGATAATTTTGAAGGAATATCAATATATGAAAGTGAAGGGTGCAGCATAAATTTATCTACAAAGCCATTTAATGGTTTTTCAGAATTTAATATAATTATGAGCGACACCTTAGATGCAATTGAAGAATTTTCATGCATCGTAAAGAAAGTTGTAACTTATGTGTTAAATGATTATTTTGTTAAATGTGATAGCTTCAATTTATTCTTTTATCATATGGATAAAAGAATCATATGCAAAGTATTCCCAAGATTCGTGACTTCTCCTTTAAATTTAGGATATGGAATAAGACAAATATCAGATAGTGCAGAAGATATTGCAGATGATTTGAAAAAATTATATTTTACAGATTACAAAAAATAATATATTAGTAAAGAAGGTAAAAAAATCTGGTGCACATGGAATAAATAAATGGTGCAATATCAGTGGCTAGGGATAACAAGAGAAATTCAATATATGATATGCTCTATTGTAAAAAAATTTTAAGCTGAAAATTCTAATGACAGTGGCTGTAGCCAAAATAGTTTGCTCCAAAAACAAGTTTTTGACAAGCAATTTTGGAACGGCCTTTGTCTAATAATTTAAAAGGTTAAAATTTTAATGCAATACATAAGTATACTCATATATTGAATTTATTTGTTTTTCTCTAAAATCATATATTACTTTATACTAGTGTTTTTATATTGACATAAGTAAGTAAAGATTGTATTATACTAAATGAAAATGATTATCAATATTTTAAATGGAGGCAACATGTCGAAATATATTTGGATAAATCCTGTAGCTGAAAAGATGTATGATGATGAGTTGGATTTAATAAAGTACAATTTAACTAAAAAAGGATATATAATAGTAAATTGTGAGTCACAACTTGAGTATGTAAAAGAACAGTATAAAAAATATTCAGAAGAAATAAACGGAACTATTTTAGACTGTAGATGCCCTGAAAGTATAAATTTTTTAAAAAGAAATAATTTAACTTATGGCTTTGAGATTCCAATGATTGAGCCAATATTAGTAAGAACATCTAGAGTATTATATGAAAAGTACATAAAAAATGAAGAGGATACATTAATAATAACCTGTCCATGTACGCAGCTTAGGGATTTTTCAAGGCAAGCAATGAATGATAAAGTTGGAATTAAATTTTTTACATGGAAAGAGTTTATTGAAAACGAAGGTATGGAATCATTAGGTAGCGTGGACGAGTCTCCTATACCATTAGGATATTTTAAGGATACTTTTGAAAATGTTCTTGAATTATCAAGTGAAGAAGAAATACTTACTGGAATAAGCAGCTTAAAAGAATGCAATGAAAAAAGATATGATATTGTAGAAATGCTTTATTGTAAAAATGGATGCAATAATGGAGATGGTCTATAAATGAAAAGTGAAAAATCTAAATTTAATATTTTAGGAAATTTAAAAGGATTTTTAATCTTTTTAATAATACTTATAGCTTGGTATATTGTATGTGAGATGAAGGTATGGAATGCTTATATATTACCTCCACCACAAAAAGTATTTGAAACATTTTTAAAGATGCTAAAAGATGGATCAATATTTATCAATATTTATGCAAGTATGAAAAGAGTTTTTATTGGGTTTTTCATAAGTGCAATAATCGGAATTCCACTTGGGATATTCTTTGGAATGGTTAACAGCATTTATGAATATTTTAAGCCGTTATTTAATTTCTTTAGAAATACACCACCATTAGCACTTATACCAATGCTTATATTGTGGTTTGGAATTGGAGAAAAATCAAAGATAATAATTATAATTCTTGCATCTTTCTTTCCTATATTTACAAGTACATTAAAAGGAATAAGAAATTGTGATTCGAAATTAATTGAAGTTGGTAAAGCTTTTGAATTATCTAGGTTGCAAATAATACTTAAAATAATAATTCCAAGTGCAGTCCTTGATATAGCTGTTGGACTAAAATTAGCATTAGGCTATAGTTTTAGGGCTATTATTGGTGCCGAGCTTGTAGCTGCATCTTCAGGACTTGGATATTTAATTTCAGATGGAAAAGAAATGTCTAGAACGGATGTAGTTATAGTTGGAATAATCGTAATAGGTATACTCGGAATATTGTGTGATTACATATTTTCTATACTTGTAAAGAAGGTCAACAAGGGAAAGTCGGTGGAAGCTTATGAGTAATTCGGGATATATAATAAAAAAAGTTTGCAAAAATTATGAAGTCAATAATGAGCAGCATATGGTTCTTAATAATATTTCATTAAATATCTCAACAGAAGATATAACAGTAATACTTGGAGAAAGTGGATGTGGAAAGACAACATTTCTTAGGATTATTGCAGGTCTTGAAAATGTAACAAGTGGTGAAATAAGCTACATTAAAGATAATAAAGAATTTAAACCAAAGGTAGGAATGGTATTTCAAGAAAGCAGGCTTATGGATTGGCTTAATGTAAGTGAAAATATAACTTTTCATAATGTTAGTAATAGATCTAAAAAAAATAATAAAAATGCAATATATAGGCTGCTAAGTAAATTAAGATTTAAGAAAAATAATTCAGTTAGTGAAATAGATGTAGATAAGTATCTTTCTATGATGAAATTAGAAAAGTTCAAAAATTCATATCCAGGTGAATTATCAGGGGGAATGGCTCAAAGAGTAAGTATAGCAAGAGCTCTTTCATTTGATCCAGATATGCTGCTTATGGATGAACCTTTTTCAGCTTTAGATTATTTTACAAGAAAAGATATGCAAAATGAAGTTATAAGAATACATGAATCTACAAATAAAGGTGTTATCTTTGTAACTCATGATATCGATGAAGCTTTAAAAATTGCAGATAAAATAATAGTTTTTACTTTAGAAAGAGAATTTAAAGAATTTAAAATAAATGATACATATAATAGAGATTTGACATCTAATTATTATGTTTCACTGAAAAAAGAAATTTTACATACCTTAAAATCTAATATTAAAGATTAAAGCCAATGAAGTAAAGATGATTAATAATATATTCCATGCAGAAAGTTATAAGTAAAAGGTAGAAAAGATTATTAAATATACATTATAAGAAGATTATAAATTATATATTAATATGTAATTTAAATATATAAACTCAAGGGGGAAAAACAATAATGAATTTTAAAAAAGTATTAGCATGTATGACAGCTATGATGGTTTTAACAGGAACAATGATAGGTTGTGGAAGCGCGAAGACAACAGAAGATAAGGCAGAACAAGTTTCAGAAATAAATTTAACTTACGTTAAATCACCACTTAATGTACCATCAATTATTCAAAAACAGGATGATTTATTTGGAAAGGAATTTTCAAAAGATAATATAGCTGTTAATTTTCATGAAATAACTTCAGGACCAGATCAGACACAAGCTTTAGCAGCAGGAGAATTAGACTTCTTACATGCTTTAGGTGGAACTTCAGCATTAATAGCAGCATCTAATGGTGTTGAGTTAGAAATATTAAATACATATAGTAGATCACCAAAAGGATTTATGATTTTAACAAATGATGATTCAATAACTTCAGCAAAAGATTTAGTAGGTAAAAAGGTAGCAGGGCCTAAAGGAACAGTACTTCATCAAGTATTAATAGCTGCTTTAAAAAATGAAGGACATACAATTGATGATGTTGAATATATAAACATGGGGATTCCTGAAGCTAGTGCAGCTCTTGCAGATGGCAGTGTAGATGCAGCTCTAATAGCTGGACCTACAGCACTTAAGGCAATAAATTCAGGAAGCAAAGTTGTTGCAAATGGGGAAGGCTTAGTTGATGGAATAATTGTAACTGCTGTAAGCAAGGACTTTGCAGATAAGCACCCAGATCTAGTAGATAGATTTTTAAAAGTAGAAAAAGAAACTTTAAAGTATGTAGATGAAAACTTTGATGAAGCTATGGAAAAAGTAGCAAATGAAGTTGGCTTAACAGTTGAAGAAACAAAAGAAATGTATAGCTGGTATGATTTTAATTTAGACATAACAGATGCTGATATACAATCACTTAAGGATACACAAGACTTTTTAATTGCAAATGGATTACAAGAAAAAGAAGTAAATGTTGAAGATTTAATATATACTAAAAAATAATTATAAATAGCAAAGAATAAAGAAGTACGAATTTTTATTCATACTTCTTTATTTTGTATTAGAGGCAATAATATGTATTTTGTATTTAAAGAAAAATATTAAACGTAAATAATGTATGTGAACAAGCGCAATATTTATTAACGAATATCCCATAGTTCAGTAATATGAACATGGGATATTTTTGTGTGATTTTATATTATATATAAATAAATTATAGATTTGTTTAAAATAAATCTAATTAATACAAGAATTAATTCTAAATTAATATGTAATACATTATAGCTATTATGATTTACATTAGAATTATTTAGACAAAAAGTACAAAATAATACCCCCTAAAATACTTAGTATATCATGATATAAAGGTTATGAATGTATAAGTAAGTCATATTAAGTCGGAAGATAATTATTGATATTATTTCCATAAAATAATATAATTTGAATTATAAAAGATTAAAATATTTTACTCTTTTATAAAATAATTAATTTAAACTCAAGGCTAAAAAATAAGGGAAAAGTGAGGGTGTTTTAATGATTAAAAAAAGATTTAAAAAACTGACATCATGTGTAATGGCTGGATCTATAATTACATCTTTAATTGGACCAACTAATGTATTTGCACAAGATATGAATCAAAATGTACAAGCAATTACAAATAGTGAAAATCAAGCACAAGTAAAAGTTAAAGAGCGTACATCTGTTCATGATCCTTCTATTGTAAAAGACGGTGATACTTATTATGTATTCGGTTCTCATATAGAAGCAGCAAAGTCTACAGATCTACAAAATTGGACTAAATTTACTAATAACTATACCACTCCCAATAATGTTTTATTTAGGGATTTGTCAAAAAATTTAGCGGGATCTTTTGCGTGGGCTGGTGAAAATGATTCAGATAGTAAAGGTGGATTTTCTGTATGGGCACCAAATGTATTTTGGAATGCAGACTATGTAAACGATAACGAAACAAAAGGTGCATATATGATATATTATTGCACATCATCTACTTATAAGAGATCTGCTATAGGTTACGCTGTATCTCAAAATATAGAAGGTCCATATACTTATGTTGATACAATTATGTATTCGGGCTTCACTAGTGGAGATTCTTATGATACTGGAAGTAAAATAAATACTAATTATTTGAATACAAATATTAAAGAACTTATTGATAACGGTACATTAACAGGATCAAATTCAAAATGGTTTACAAGTAATGGGGCTTATAATACAAGCTATTCTCCAAATGCCATAGATCCAGAATTATTTTATGATTCAGAAGGTACACTCTGGATGACTTATGGCTCTTGGTCGGGTGGCGTGTATATATTAAAAGTTGATAAAAGCACTGGTAAAGTAATATATCCAGGAAAAGATGAAAATAGTGATAGTGGTAATATTACTGATAGATATTTTGGAACTAGAATATCTGGGGGATATACAAAATCAGGTGAAGGTGCAAAAGTTGTTTATGATAAAGAAACAGGGTATTACTATTTATATGTATCTTATGCTGGATTAGCTGCAAATGGTGGTTACAACATAAGATTATTTAGATCAAAAAGTCCAGAGGGTCCTTATTTGGATGCAGCTGGAAATAATGCTGTATTACCTGGAAATGTAGATAATGCTTATTCTGGAATTAAACTTATTGGCAATTATAAATTTGATTGTTTAGATGTTGGATATAAAGCGGCTGGACACAATTCATCATTTATTGATTCAGATGGACAAATGTATCTAGTTTATCATACAAGATTTAATAATGGTACAGAAGAACATCAAGTTAGAGTTCATCAAATGTTTATAAATGAAGAGGGATGGCCAGTAGTAGCACCTTATGAATATAGTGGTGATAAAATTTCTGAAGATGGTTATTCAAAGGATGAAGTTGTTGGATACTACCAATTTATTAATCATGGTAATTCTAACAGTTCTGCAATGATAGATACATTAAATGTAGAGCTAAAGGAAGATTATACAGTATCTGGTGATGTAAGTGGTACTTGGAGCATGAAAGATGATTCATATTTCATGAATGTTACTATAGATGGAGTGACTTATAAAGGAGTATTCTTTAAACAACAAGATGAGTCTAAATATGTGTCTAAAGTAATGACATTTACTGCTCTTGGTAGTAATAATGAATGCATTTGGGGAAGTAAGCTTGAATTAAAAGATAGTGAAGCAGTACAGTATGCAGGAAATGATTTAGAGGCGAAAATTCCAAGCAGTACAAAATCAGATATAACATTGCCTACAGTAGGCGCATATAATACAACAATTTCATGGTATTCAAGTAATCCTAGTGTGCTTGATAGTGAAGGAGTAATAAGTCGTACTGCAAATGACGAGATTATCACACTTACAGCGAAAATATCTAAAGGTGAATCAGTTTATAATAAAACATTTAATGTTGTTGTTAAAGGTAAATTAGAAAAGATTGATTTAGAGCCAACATATAAATATGATTTTGATACATTAAATGAATCAAATGAAGTTTTAAATAGTGGAATTAAAGATGGAAGTGCAATTCTAGTAGGTTCAGCATCAATTTTAGATGATAAAAATAGAGGGAAGGTACTAAGTATATCAAATGAAAAGGGCGCTATAAAAGAAAATTATTTAGCCTTACCAAGTGATACATTTAGTGGAATTACCAATAAGGGTTATACAATAGGAATGTGGGTAAATGTAGATACTACAGATCCAAATTACTTTGAGCATAGTGCATTGTTTGAAGGAAATGGTGGTGGACAAGATAAATATCCTGTCACAAGAATTAGTGCTAATTTATTCTCTAGAATTAATTCCAATGGAGCATGGGCTGACGCAACAGAAATTAGTAAGCCATTAAAAGCAAATACATGGCAATATGTAACATATACAGTAAATTCAGAAGGAATTGCTGTATATGTAGATGGAGATGAAGTTGGAAGTGCTAAAGGTAATTTAACAGCATGTTTTGCAGATGATTTTCTTTCAAATATGACTGATGTTAGAGTTGGAAGTGGTAACATTTGGGGAGATGCAGATATATCTTCTGCAAAATTTGATAATGTATCTGTCTATGATACTGCATTAACAGATCAACAAGTAGAAGCACTTTATAATGAAGAAGTGTCATCAAAGCCAGAAGAACCATCAAATCCAAGTGAAGGTAATGGAATTTCATTTAATTATAAAGTAGATGAGGCATGGGAAAATTACGTTAAGTCAACTGTAAAATTAACTAATACAAGTGATAAAACAATTAGCAATTGGACATTGAAAGCTGATTTTGATGGAGAAATAACTCAAATATGGAATGCTTCAATAGCTTCTCATGATGGAAATAGTTATATAATAAAAAATTCTGGATGGCCACAAGATATTACCACAGGTGCAGCTGTTGAATTTGGTTTTATAGCTTCATATGAAGGAGAAAAAGCTCCTGAAATTACAAAATATAGTATTGTATCATCTGAACAAAGAGTAGAAGATGATCAATATAAAGTTGATTTCTCTAAAAGTTCTGAATGGGATAATGGATTTAATGGTGAGCTTGTAATTAATAACAACGGTAATACACCAATAGAAAATTGGGTTATTGAATTTGATTATAAAGATACAATTGAATCTATATGGAATGCAGAAATAGTAAGCCATAAAGGAGATCATTATGTAATTAAAGGTAAATCACATAATGCTAATATTAAAGCAGAAAATAGTGTATCATTTGGATTTGAAGGAGTGCCTATTGAGGGAGGTAAGTCAACAGAGGTTCCAGAAAATTATAGTTTAAGTGAAGTCACATACTAGTATATATACAGGACAGGTATTGATAAAAATTTAATAATAGTTATTTTTTTAATCAGTTGGAGTGGATTTAAGTACTTCAACTGATTTTTCTGTACAAGAAATAATGTAACTGGACTTTTTATTAATTTTGAAAGAATATATAAAATAAGAATTAAGTCTTATTACTAAGAAGGAAATTTTTAATACATAATTATGAGGAGAGTATTTTACTATAGATTAAATAAATTCTACATATAAAAAACTATCTGGCATTTTCTTGTTTACAAATAGAATTTAAAATATTATAATATGGAAGTAAATGCGTTGTGATAAAAAACTATTGACGCATAGTGTATGTATATGTTAACATACATATGCAAAGTAAATGCTTACATAAATAAATAGAAATGGATTGTTACTGCTTAGAGCAGGCAAGACCTAAACTTTATTAATATATAGTATATATTAATTGAGGTTTAGTTTTTTTTAATGAAAGAATTTATATCACTATATGGAGAGATTTACATGAAAATTAGTAGAGTAATTAATAATAATGTAGTATGTGTTATAAATGATAATAATGAAGAGCTTGTGTTAATGGGAAATGGTATTGCTTTTAAAAAAAGAAAAGGCGATGATATTGATGAAAGTAAAGTAGAAAAAGAATTTTCTATCAATAATAAACATACAGCTAATAAACTAGAGAATATATTAGCAGATATCCCGATTGAACATATTAACTTATCAAATGCCATAATAAAAAAGGCAAAAGAAACATTAAATAAAGAACTAAATGATAACATTTATATAACATTAACAGATCATATTAGTTTTGCAATTAAAAGATTTGAGCAAGGTCATATGTTAAGTAATGCACTTCTTTGGGAGATTAAGAAATTTTACCCAGAAGAATTTAACATAGGTCAAGATGCAATCATGTTAATTTGGGAGAAGCTTGGTGTTGAATTACCAGAAGATGAAGCAGGATTCATTGGTTTACATATTGTTAATGCTCAACTTGATTCTAATATGAATAGTACAATGGAGATTACAAAATTAATTCAATCAATATTAAAGTTGATTAAGTATTATTATCACATTGATTTAGATGAAAGTTCTGTGTATTATACAAGATTTATCACTCATTTAAAATATTTTGCTCAAAAAGTATTAAATAAAAATGACTTGGGAAATAAGAGTGATTCTATATATAATATTATTAAAAGTCAGTACCCACAAGCATTTGAATGTGCTAGGAAAATAGCTGATTTTATTGAACGAGATTATAAAAAGAGTATATCAGAAGAAGAACTTGTTTATTTGACTGTACACATTAAAAGAATTTGTGAACCAGAATCTTAGTGAATTTATAAAAAAATAGGATGGTTACTTTTGAAATAAGGCTAGACCTAAACTTTTAGTAAAATAAAAGTTTAGGTCTATTTTATTTATCTGATGCCTAGCCACTGTAACAATCAAATCTTCTATTAAAGAGGAAGATAACAGTGGACACGACCATAGACTAGGTATCCCTTGAGGGTATAAGTTAAACTAAGACTCAGATGGGGAACAAACCCAATCTGAATCAAGTTTCACTTAATACATAATACACATTATAGAAAGAAAAGGAGAGAATATCATGGCAAGAGATTATAATCAGATTGCAAAAGATATAATAAGAGAAGTCGGTGGAGACGAAAATATAGCAAGTGCTACTCACTGTGCCACAAGGCTTAGATTAAAATTAAAAGATACTTCAAAGGGTAATAAGCCTAAAGTCGAAAAAATCATTGGGGTAATTACAGTAGTAGAAGCAGGAGGACAGTTCCAAGTTGTAATAGGAAATCATGTTAAAGATGTTTATAATGAAATGTCTCAAATACTTGATTTAGAAGGAAAGCCAAGAGAAGATTCTGGTGAAACCCAAAAGATTGGAATAATGAGTAGAATAGTTGATATTATTTCAAGTATATTTGCACCATTTTTATATGCATTAGCTGCATGTGGTATACTTCAAGGGGTATTATCAGTACTTACTGCAATGGGAGTTTTATCAACAGCAGGTGGTACATATAGAATATTAAACTTTGTATCATGGACTGGTTTTACATTCTTACCAGTATTAATAGCTATTACAGCATCTAAAAAATTTAAAGCTAATACTTATGTATCAGTTATAGCGGCATGTGCATTAGTTAATCCAGATTTTATTAATATGATGACAGCAAGAACAGTTGCTACATTAAATTCAGCAGATCCAGCAATAAAAGCCCTTATGGAATCTGCAATGAATAATCCTGATATGGTTAAATTCATGACAGATGTTTTAGGTATACCAGTTACATCTTATAGCTTAGACTTTTTAGGTTTACCAGTACAAATGTTAAGTTATACATCATCTGTTATTCCAATAATTTTATCTGTATGGATATTATCATATGTGCAAAGATTTTTTGAAAAAGTATTACCTTCAGTAGTTAAAAACTTATTAACACCAATGTTTTGTTTAGTTATTATAGTTCCATTAACATTATTAGTATTTGGACCAGTTGGAAATACTATAGGTGGAGCAATTGGTGGTGTTTATAATTTCTTATATAACTTAAGTCCTATAGTTGCAGGGGCAGTTGTAGGTGGATTATGGCAAATACTAGTTGTATTTGGAGTTCACTGGGGAATAACTCCTGTTACAGTTGGAAATTATGCAGCACTTGGATATGATACATTTACAGCTCTTCAAGCTTCAGCAGTTTTCTCTCAAGCAGGAGCAACATTTGGAGTATTCCTAAAATCAAAAAATAAAGAGCTTAAAAATGTATCATTATCAGCAGGTATTACAGCAATATTTGGTATTACAGAACCAGCTACTTATGGTGTTACATTAAGACTTAAAAAGCCATTAATTTGTGGTTGTATAGCAGGAGCAGTAGGTGGAGCTGTTGCAGGTGGATTTAGAGCACTATCTTGGGGATACAATATTCCAGGTATAGCAACATTACCAGCATATTTTAAGGCAGGATATATGACTCAATTTTTAGGGTTATTATTATCAATAGTAATAGCATTTGTTTTAGGTGCATTATTAACTTACATAGTAGGTTTTGAAGACGAAGAAGAAAATATTGAAGAAGAAATAGAAAATACTGAATTAACAAAAAGTATAAATTCAGATAATAAAGGACAATTAGTAAAAGAATATATAGTAAGTCCTATTAAAGGAAATGCAATACCATTAGCAGAAGTTAAAGATGCTGCATTTGCATCAGAAATGCTTGGAAAAGGATTAGCAATCATTCCTTCAGAGGGCAAGGTTTATGCTCCATTTGATGGAACTGTTGAAGCACTATTTGCTACAAAACATGCTATTGGACTTAAATCAGAAAGTGGAATTGAAGTTTTAATTCATATAGGTATAGATACAGTTAAATTAGAAGGAAAAGGCTTTACTTCACATATTGCACAAGGTGATATGGTGAAAAAAGGACAATTACTTGTTGAATTTGATATTTCGTTTATAAAAGAACAAGGATATGATGTGACTACACCAATAATGGTTACAAATATGGATGACTATTTAGACATATTAAAAACAGATAAATCAGAATTAGAAGCAATAGATGAAGTTGCAATAACAGTAGTTAAGTAACTAGGAGGTAAAAATATGACTAAAGGATTTTCAAAAGACTTTCTATGGGGGGGCGCAGTAGCTGCCCACCAAGTTGAAGGTGGATGGAATAAAGGTGGAAAAGGTGTTAGTATCGCAGATGTATTAACAGCTGGTGCACATGGAGTAGATCGTGTAATTACAGATGGAGTTTTAGAAGGACATAATTATCCAAATCATGAAGCAATAGATTTCTACTCTCATTATAAAGAAGATATAGCTTTATTTGCAGAAATGGGGTTCAAATGTTTTAGAACATCCATTGCATGGACTAGAATTTTTCCAAATGGTGATGATGCAGAACCAAATGAAGAAGGATTAAAATTCTATGATGATATGTTTGATGAGCTATTAAAAAATAACATAGAGCCAGTCATAACATTGTCTCATTTTGAAATGCCATATAACTTAGTTAAGAATTATGGTGGATGGAAAAGCAGAAAAGTAATAGACTTCTTTGTTAAATATGCAGAAACAGTAATGAAAAGATATAAAGATAAAGTTAACTATTGGATGACTTTTAATGAAATAAACAATCAAAAGAACTACAAGTATCATTTATTTGGATATACATGTTCAGGAGTTATATTCAATAAGGAAGAAAAGCCAGAAGAAACTATGTATCAAGTAGTTCATCATGAATTAGTAGCTAGTGCTAAGGTTGTTAAGCTTGGTCATGAAATAAATCCAGATTTTAAAATAGGATGTATGATTGCATATGTTCCAATATATCCATATTCATGTAATCCAGATGACATTATGTATGCAGCAGAAGCAATGCACGATAGACACTTATTTGCAGATGTTCATGCAAGAGGAGAATATCCTTCATATGCAAGATGTGAATGGGAAAGAAAAGGATATAACATTCATATGGAGCCAGAAGATGAAGAAGTATTAAAAGAAGGTATTGTTGATTATATAGGATTAAGCTATTATATGTCTAATGCAGTTAAGGCTGATAATGTTGTAGAAGGGTCAGGACTTGATGGATTCCCAGGAAGCGTTCCTAATCCATATGTTAAGGCATCAGATTGGGGATGGCAAATTGATCCTGTAGGCTTAAGATTTTCACTAAATAATTTATATGAAAGATATAAAAAACCTTTATTCATAGTTGAAAATGGCTTTGGTGCAATTGATCAGCTAGATGAAAATGGTGTAGTACAAGATGACTATAGAATTGAATACTTAAAATCACACATAATAGAAATGAAAAAAGCTGTAGAGCTTGATGGTGTTGAACTTATGGGATATACACCATGGGGATGTATAGATTGTGTATCTTTTACTACTGGTGAAATGAAAAAGAGATATGGATTCATTTATGTAGACAAAGATAATGAAGGAAATGGAACATTAAATCGTAGCAGAAAAAAATCATTTAATTGGTATAAGAAAGTTATATCATCAAATGGAGAAGAACTATAATAAAAATAAATATTTGGTTTTAATAACAAAAAAATAAAGGAAACCAATTTATAAATATTAATCTAAATTAGTAATAGATATAGCTGATAATATAAAAATAAATTTTAGGGAGAATGTAGGATGATTTATATAAAGCAAATTATTCTACATTCTTTTTGTATTATCAGATGATAAATTTTTGGAGAATATTTTTGTCCTAAATAATTAAAATATTCAGAAGAATCTGAATATAATTCTTGTTATATTATTTATACCATGATATAATTATATTAAAGATAAAATCTATTATCTAAAAAAATAAGTATAATAAAGTGAATGAATAATTAAATAAAAAGTTAAATTTAGGAGACTAAGAGATATAGAGTTATAGTACTTCAGTTAAGGAGGTGTTATAACTTTTTTTGTTGCAATATTTGTTAAAAAAATATCAATAATTACGGCTTAAATAATTAATTTAATAATGTGTGATGGATTGAAAAAAGAAATGAGAATTTGAGGGGGAAAAGACAATGACAAAAGTAATTAATTTTAAGGATGCAGTAAGATTAGTGAAAGATAATGATGTTTTAGCAACATCTGGTTTTGCCTTTTTAGGAGTTCCAGAAGCATTGATGAAAGGGCTTGAAGAAAGATTTTTAGAAGAAAAAAGTCCTAAAAATTTAACTTTAATGTTTGCAGCAGCATCAGGAGATAGAAAGGATAGAGGATTAAACCATTTAGCTCATGAAGGCTTAGTTGGTAAAATAATAGGAGGTCACTTTGGCTTAGCACCTAAGATTGGAAAATTAATTAGTGATAATAAAACAATTGCATATAACTTGCCTCAAGGAGTTGTATGTCATATGTTTAGAGATAAGGCTGGAAAAAGAACAGGGACTATAGAAAAGGTTGGATTAGATACATTTGTAGATCCAAGAATAGATGGTGGAAAAGCAAATTCAAGAACTAAAGAGGATATAGTTGAAGTAATAGATATATTAGGTGAAGAAAACTTGATTTATAAATGTCCTGATATTAATATAGCTTTTATTAGAGGGACATATGCAGATGAAAAAGGAAATATAAGTATGGAGCATGAGGCTACGTACTCCGAAGCCACATGCATAGCGCAAGCAGTTAAAAATTGTGGTGGAACAGTAATAGTACAGGTAGAAAAGGTGGTTAAAGAAGGCACTATTGATCCTAAAATTGTTAAAATTCCGTCAATTTATGTTGATTATATAGTTGAGGCAGAAAAAGAAGATCAGGCTCAAGTTTTAGGTCAAGATTATGATCCTTCATTGACTGGTGAAGCTAATATGGTGGTAGATGCACTTCAACCATTAAATTTAAATGAAAGAAAGATTATTGGAAGAAGAGCAGCTATGGAATTATCAGAAGGACAAGTGGTCAATATAGGAATAGGAATGCCTGAAGCGGTTTCAAGCGTTGCAAATGAAGAAGAAATTGAAAATCTTTTCTCTTTAACAGTGGAGCCAGGGTTAATAGGAGGAATTCCACAAGGTGGAGATAGGTTCGGAGCATCAATTAATCCTGAATGCATGTTTGATCAAGCAACACAATTTGATTTTTATAATGGAGGTGGACTTGATATAGCTTTCTTAGGACTTGCAGAATGTGATAAAGAGGGGAATGTAAACGTAAGCAAATTTGGACCAAAGCTTCCGGGGTGTGGTGGATTTATTAATATTACTCAAAATGCAAAGAAAGTAGTCTTTTGTGGAACATTCACAGTCAAAGGACTTCAGATAGAAATTGAAAATGGAAAAGTGAAGATTATAAATGAAGGAACTAATAAGAAGTTTTTAGATTCCGTTCAGCAGATTACTTTTAGTGGGAATAGAGCAAGAAAGCTTAAGCAGCCAGTAATGTATATAACAGAACGAGCAGTTTTTGAATTAAAAGAAGATGGTCTTCATTTAACAGAAATAGCACCAGGAATTAACCTTGAAAAAGATATTTTAAGTAATATGGAATTTAAACCAATAATAGATAAAAATCTCAAAGTAATGGAAGAAAAAATATTTTTAGATAAATTAATGGGATTAAGAAAGTAGCCTAAATTTATAAGGAGATGATGTAGTATGCTAGAAAATTTAAAAATTAAACTTATAAAAATTGCACAAGATGCAGAAAAGAATAATTTGGGTTTAGAAAAGTGTGGAAGTTTCAGTATCAAAGATAAGACATCAGGATATATAGTGATAACACCTGCAAAAATAAAAATAAAGAACTTAAAAACAACAAATATTTGTATTGTTGATTTAAAAGGAGAAAAAATTGAGCCGCTTGATGGAATAAACCCTAGTTCTGACTTGAAAATGCATCTAGAAGTATATAGCGCTAGAAAAGATATACGTACTTTTATGCATATAAATTCAACTTATGCAACAACATTTTCAATAGCAAATAAAGTGATTCCACCAATATCATATGATTCAGCAAGCTATGGAGGGTATATCTATTTAGCAAAATATGAAGAAAGAAAATCTGATGAATGTATAACTGATTTAATAGAAAAGTTAAGTAGAAGTGATGCTTGTTTATTAGAAAGTAATGGAGCTATTGTTATAAGCTCAAGTACAGAAGATATATTGTCTAAAGTAATAGATGTAGAAAAAGTTGCTAAAGTTTATTATAAAGCATTAATTTTGAATCAATTCAAAGAGCCAAAAAGAATATCAAGAGATGAGTTGATGCTTTATTTATCAAATAGATAAAACAATTTAACTTGCTTTCCCTAAACCCATTTATATAAAAGACCATATAATAAAAAATAAGGCTAAATAGTTTTCTATTCGGCTTTATTTTTTATTCAGTTTATTATAGTTTCTTAAGTATTGTATCATTTTAGCGTGTTATATAGAATTAAATTGTAAAGATAAAATATGTAGTAAGTTTGCATATTATCATATTCTTAGATTAAAAGATAAAATATAAAAAGATTATATATTGACATGAAAAAGTCTTTATGATATCCTTATCATGAAATTAATATTAAAGGATTGTTACTGGTTATGCAGGCTTTACCGCTTTATTTTTAGTATTTTGTAAAAAATATTATATTATTTTGTGGTGTGGTCTTTTTTTATACCACAATATAGAGATTCAAAAGGTGAAATTTTAGGGGAGAATAGCTTATGAAAATAGACAAGGTAATAAACAACAATTTAATTCGTGCATTTGACAAAAATGATAAAGAAGTCCTTGTTATGGGATGTGGTCTAGGATTCAAAAAGAAAATTGGAGAAGAAATAGACTCTGATAAAATTGAAAAGGTTTATTATTTAGAAGATGCAAATAGTACTAACAAATTAGTGAGTTTATTATCAGAAATTCCATTAGAAGTCATTCAGGTATGTAATGAAATAATCTCTTATGCAAAATATTCACTTGGTAAAAAGCTTAATGAAAATATTTATATTTCATTAACAGACCATATAAATTTTGCAGTAGAGAGAGAAAAGCAAGGTCTAAATTTTAAAAATGCTCTTATTTGGGAAATTAAAAGATTTTATAATCATGAATTTTTAATAGGTAAAGAAGCATTACAGATAATTAAGAAAAAGCTTAATGTTGAACTTCCAGAAGATGAAGCTGCATCAATTGCATTACATATAGTTAATGCAGAGCTTAATTCTAGTAATATGGATGAAACTTTAGACATAACTAAGATAATACAAAATACTTTAAATATAGTAAAATATCATTATAATTTAGAATTAGATGAATATTCACTTCATTATGAAAGATTTATAACACATCTAAAGTTTTTTGCACAAAGAATGTTTAGTGGAAAGGAAATAGAAGATGAAGATACTAATCTTTGTGAAATAATGAAGGTAAAATATAAAATGGCATATGATTGTGTTGAAAAAATAGAAAAATATATTGAAAAAGAATATGATCATAAGCTTACAGAAGATGAAAAGATGTACCTTGCTGTACATATAAATAGAATAACAAAAATAAACTAAATAAGTTTAGGATTGTTACTGGTAATGCAGGCTATACCTAAGAAACATAGATTTTTGAGCGCTCAGTCTATGTTCCTTAGGTATTTTTTATAAAATTTTATGTAGCTTTAAATAGCCTAAAGCTCGCAATAATATTTAATTAAATGCAAGAATGTTACCATAAGCAGGTTTATATAAAAAGTAATTACAAAATATAAAGTTGGTTAAATAAAATATAGATCTGGGTTATGGGCTTTACTTCATTAAAATCAAATTTAAAATTTATTTTAATTGGAGGACTGTATTATGGACTACTCAGTAGTAGCAAAAAGAATAATAGAAGAATTAGGCGGAGAAAAGAATGTTAATAGTGTTATGCACTGTATGACTAGACTTAGATTCGTATTAAAAGATGAAAGCATTGTTGATGATGAAAAAGTTAAAAAAATAAAAGGTGTTATGGGTGTCATGAAAAAAGGCGGCCAATATCAAGTCATCATAGGAAACAATGTAGGAACTTGTTATAAGGAAATATTAAAACTTGGAAATTTCAGTGATTCAAGCAGTAGCAGTGAAGGAACAAAAGAAAAGAAAGGAATTGTTACAACAGTTTTAGATGTAGTATCAGGATGTATGTCAGGAACTATGCCAGCTTTAGTTGGAGCAGGTATGGTGAAGGTTTTACTTGTAATACTTACGACAATAGGATTATTATCAGATACAAGTCAAACATATAAGATGCTGTATTCTTTAGGAGATGCAACATTTTACTTCTTACCATTTTTGTTAGTTATATCTTCAGCTAAGAAATTTAACATTAATCCCTATACATTAGCTGCAGTTATAGGTGTTATGTTATATCCGGATTTTACAGGATTAGTAGCCAGTGGTGAAAAAATATCATTATTTGGACTTCCAGTAGCTGCTGCAAGTTATACATATGCGGTAATTCCAGTAATCATAATGGCATGGATTATGAAATATATAGAACAATTTGCTGATAAAATAACACCAGCTGTAACAAAGAACTTTTTAAAACCATTACTTATTTTAATTATTGCACTTCCTATAGCAATTGTTTTAGTAGGTCCTTTGGGATATTTTGGAGGTAATATATTATCATCAGTATTATATGCTATATACGACAAAGCTTCATGGCTTGCACTAGCATTAATGGCTGCACTTATGCCTTTATTAGTTATGACAGGTATGCACTGGGCATTTGTGCCTATAGCATTAATTAATATAAATACTACTCCAGGCTTTGATACTTTATTATTAGTTGCAATGTTATCTTCAAACTTAGCTCAAGGAGCTTCATGTGTAGCTGTAGGTTTAAAATCAAAAAATAAAGATTTAAAACAATTATCTTTCTCATCAGCAATATCAGCATTTCTTGCAGGTGTTACTGAACCAGCAATGTATGGTGTTACTTTAAAATATAAAAAACCTTTATATGCTTGTATGTTTGCAGGGTTAGTTGGAGGATTTTACGCAGGATTAACAGCATTAAAATGTTATGTATTTGCAACACCATCAGCGTTAGCAATGGTACAATTTATTGCACCAGAAGGCGGTAGCAATATGAGAAATGCATTAATAACAGCAGGAATATCAGTTGCTATAGCTTTTGTAGGAACATGGATATTAGGTTTTGATGATCCTAAAAACGAAGAAGATGAAATAGTGGAAGAAGTTAATGAAGATAATACTTTAGAAGAAAGCATAGAAAATAATAATGAAATAACAGTTGAATCTGTAGTATGTGCTCCGATTGAAGGTAAGGCAGTTTCACTAAAGCAAGTTGATGATGCTACTTTTTCAGAAGAAATAATGGGAAAAGGTGCTGCAATAATACCAGCAGTAGGAAGAGCAGTTGCACCTGTTGATGGAGTAGTTTCAGCATTATTTGAAACAAAGCATGCAATTGGAATCACAAGTGATGATGGAGTTGAAGTATTAATCCATATAGGACTTGATACCGTTAAGCTTGGTGGGGAACACTTTACAGCTCATATAAAAGCAGGAGATAAAGTTAAAAAAGGTGATTTATTAGTAGAGTTTGATATAGAAGCTATTAAAAAAGCTGGATATGATACAATAACGCCAGTTCTTGTAACTAATGCACATGATTATAAAGATGTTTTATCATTTATAGATAGAGATGTTAAAGAAAAAGAAGAATTGCTTAAAGCTACTAGATAATTAATTTCACTAAAATTTGATATTTATAATATGATGAATTCTAGCTGATATATAGATATCAGCTAGGAGAATTCTATAAATTAAATATAAATTAACAAAAGAAAATATTAAAATAAGGGGAGTAGTAAAATGAAAAACAAAAAATGTTCTTTACTTTCTATGCTTGTAGCATCAGTTTTATGTGTTGGTATGTTTGCAGGATGTAATAATGCCAAAGCGCCTGAAACTAATAACAAAGTAGAAGGTCAAAATGTTTCATCAACAATACAAAAGACAAAGGCTCGTACTGTTATTACAACAGATGGTGAAGTTGATGATATGAACTCAGTAATAAGATTTATGCTTTATGCAAATGAAGTTGATCTTGCAGGAATAGTTGTGACAAGCTCCATGTATCACTATGCAGGAGATGAAGAAAAAGGGATTGAACCATTTAGATGGACTGGAACTAAGTGGGTAGACGAATTTATTGATGCATATGAAGAAGTATATCCTAACTTATCAGTACATGCAGAAGGCTATCCAGAACCAGAACATGTTAGAAACATAACTAAGATTGGTAATATCTCAGATGCTGGAGAAATGGATGAAGTCACAGAAGGTTCTGAGTACCTAAAAGAACTTTTCTTAGATGATGATGATAGAGAACTGTATGTCCAAACATGGGGTGGAACTAATACTACAGCTCGTGCTTTAAAGTCTATAGAAGAACAGTACAAGGATACAGATAAGTGGGAAGAAATTCAAAAGAAGATTAATGAAAAGGTTGTACTTTATATAATTTTAGACCAAGATGACAGCTATGGTGAATATATAGCGAAAAATTGGCCAAACATTAGAATCATAAATGATAGAAGTAACTTCTGGCACTTTGCATATGCTTGGAAATATCATAATGACGAAGTGAATTCTTTATTACAAGGTGACTGGATGTATGAAAATATTAAAGCAAATCATGGAACATTACTTGAAAAATATGCTTTAATGGGTGATGGAAATTATATAGAAGGTGAACTTGAAGAAGAACAAAGAGGAACTGAAGAATATCTTAAAAATAACTCAGAGTATAATAGATATGACTTTATATCAGAGGGAGATTCTCCATCATTTTTATACTTGATTGATAACGGTTTAAGAAGTATGGAAGATCCAACTTATGGAGGTTGGGGATCTCGTTTTGGAGTTGTTAATGATAACTTATGGAAAAATACTGAACTAGATTACAATCCATATACAAATCAATATGAAGCATCATATTCTTTAACAAGATGGTTTGATGATATTCAAAATGATTTTGCTGCAAGAGCAGATTGGTGTGTTGCTAAAACTTATGAAGAAGCTAACCATGCTCCAACAGTTAAAGTTAAAGAAGGAATTGATTTAACTGCGAAAGCAGGAGAAAAGATAACATTAACTGCTGATGCCAAAGATCCAGATGGTGATGAAATAACTTATAAATGGTGGCGTTATGCTGAAGCTGATACTTATGAAGATTACAAAGGTCAAAAGAATGAGACAGAAGATACTTATGCTGGAGATCTATTACTAGATACTACTCGTAAACTTGCAGAAAATGAAGTTGTAGACAGCATTAAATTAGAAGGAAGTGACACTAATAAGGTTACTTTCACAGTACCAGAAGATGCAAAATCTGGTGATACTATTCACATTGTTGTTGAAGCAAAAGATAATGGAAAAATAAACTTAAAACATTATCAACGCGTTATTATAACGGTTAAATAAGATGGTATACTTAGAATAAATAATAACTAAGATATTAAAATATAAGTGTTGATTATTGACACTATCAAAAAAATATGATATCCTTATCATAGATTTATAAAACAGGATTGTTACTGGTAAAGCAGGCTATACCTAAGAGATTTAGAAATTATTTTTCTATATTTCTTAGGTATTTTTTTATAAATTTTATATAAAACTATTACGATTATACATATTTTATCATTAGCGCTATGAAGATATAATCTTAAATTAGGAGGAGTAATTATGGCAATTAAATTTCCAGAAGGATTTTTATGGGGTGGAGCAACAGCAGCAAACCAATTCGAAGGAGCATATAACGAAGATGGTAAGGGATTATCAATTCAAGATATTATGCCACATGGTATAAAAGCACCATTAACAGATGAACCAACAGAAGATAATATGAAGCTTATAGGAATAGACTTCTATCACAGATACAAAGAAGATATAAAGTTATTTGCAGAAATGGGCTTTAAGACTTTTAGATTATCTATTGCATGGTCAAGAATATTCCCAAATGGTGATGATAAAGAACCAAATGAAAAGGGATTACAATTTTATGATAATGTTTTTGATGAATTAGCTAAGTATGGAATTGAACCACTTGTTACAATTTCACACTATGAAACACCTTTAGCACTTGCTAAGAATTATGATGGATGGACTAACAGAAAGCTTGTTGGATTCTTTGAAAATTATGTGAGAACAATTTATACAAGATACAAAGATAAGGTTAAATACTGGCTTACATTTAATGAAATAAATTCAGCACTTCACTTTCCATATATGAGTGCAGGAGTATGGACACCAAAAGAAAAGTTAAGCAAGCAGGACTTATATCAAGCTATGCACAATGAATTAGTAGCAAGTGCATTAGCAGTTAAAATAGGTCATGAAATAAACCCAGAATTTAAGATTGGATGTATGATACTTGGTGTACCGAACTATCCATTAAGCCCAAGACCGAGTGATGTACTAAAGGCTATGGAACAAGATAGAGCTAATCTTTTCTTTGCTGATATTCATGCAAGAGGAGAATATCCAAGATATATGAATAGATACTTCAAGGAAAACAATATAGAAATCAAAATGGAGCCAGGTGATGCAGAAATACTTAAGAACACAGTAGATTTCATTTCATTCAGCTACTACATGAGTTCATGTGCAACAGCTGACCCAGAAAAGAATAAGGCTGGTGAAGGTAACTTAATTGCAGGAGTACCAAATCCTTATTTAGAAGCATCAGACTGGGGATGGCAAATTGATCCAGAAGGTTTAAGATATATTCTTAATTTATTATATGACAGATATCAAAAACCATTATTTATAGTTGAAAACGGATTAGGTGCTGTTGATGAATTAATTACAGATGAAAATGGAAATAAAACTGTAAATGATGATTATAGAATAAATTACTTAAATGATCACTTAGTTCAAGTTTATGAAGCAATTGAAGACGGTGTTGAACTTATGGGATACACTACATGGGGATGTATTGACTTAGTTAGTGCATCAACTGCTGAACTTAAAAAGAGATATGGATTCATTTATGTAGATAGAAATGATGATGGATCAGGTACTCTTGAAAGATATAAGAAAAAGAGCTTTAATTGGTACAAAGAAGTAATAGCTACTAATGGTGGAAGCTTAAAAAGATAAACTATAAGATTTCAAAATAAAATATTATTTAAAGCTAAATAAGTTTATATGGTTTTATCTTTAAATAATTTAAAAATAAATATAGCATAAAGCATTAAATTTAACACAATATTTATATAAATAAACAAATAGAAAATGTAAACCATAAAAAGTAACTTTAATATAAAATAGTCTGTAAATAAAAAGTATAAACTCATAAACCATAATAATAGAAAGTGGGCTATCGCGTTAAGAATTAGTGCGAAGCTCCTTTTTATTACAAAAAATAAATCAAAACTCTAAAAGCTTATGATTTGTAGTAAAATATTTTTATGGAAAAAGAAAATATTTTACAAAAGATTATGTAATTAATCAGAAGTTTTATCAATTAAAACTTCAATTAAATATTGATTGTATTAAAGAAGAGATATGTATTTAAAGATTTGTAACGTATTCTCTTATTGATTTATTAAATAAATTAGAATTATAAAAATATAAATCTAAATGATAACCTTGTAAAATAGGATTATATCAGAGCCAAGCAGTTGTTAAAGCTATAACTTTTAATATATAATGACCATGTTATTTTAGTAATTATAATATTATTAGCAGTAATAAGCGCAGCAGGAGGAAACATGCAAAAACAACAAACTTTAGTCCTATTAAAACCAGACGTATTACAAAGAAATTTAGTTGGTAAGGTATTATCAATTTATGAAGAAAATGATTTAAAAATAGTAAAGATGAAAATGTTAGATGCAACATTAGAGCTTGCAAAAGCACATTATGAAGAACATGAAGGAAGAGAATATTACGATAGATTAATTGAATATATAACAAGTGATACAATTGTGGCATTAATTCTTGAAGGTGAAAATGCAATAGAAAGAGTTAGAGCGTTGAATGGACCTTTTGATATATCTAAGGCAAAAGAAGGAACAATAAGAAAGAAGTATGCAATAAGTAATAATATCAACTGTGTTCATGCTTCAGATTGTATAGAAAATGCAGAAAGAGAAATGAATATTTGGTTTCGAGAGTAAAGTAATATATAAGTAAACCAATCTATAAATATAAAATATAATTAATAAAAATCCACATATAAAAAACTGAATTTATGAGTTTTTTATATGTGGATTAACAATTTTTTAATACTGAAAATTGGATTATATCAAATTTTCAGTATTTTATTATTTTAATTTTTATTTCCAATTTTAAACAATCTTATAACACGAACTAAACATTTTTCAATGTTTTGAATGGAATATAATAAAATTGTTAAAAGAATTCATTAACAATCCTTAATAATCTTAGGTAAAAAGGCACAGTGTAACAGATATATTAGCATGATCAGAGCTGAAATCATCACGGCTTACTAACTTTGTTTCATATATAGGATTATTAACAATTTTATCATTACTAATAAATTTATCTTTTCCATAATATATTTTTGTACCTATTATTTTTTTAATATCTTCAGTACTATAAATTGTTACATGGCCAGAAGCTGCTGTACCGGTGATGGTCCAATCACCAAAAAATATTTCATCATTTATTGAGTTATCATTTTTGCTATTGGTCTCTGTAGACTTTTTATTATCTTTATCTGAAGTCTGTAAAGACTCATTACTAGTTTCCTTTTTTTCATTTGTTTGAGATATATCTGCAGTTTCTTTTTTTATTTTTTTTATTATCATTTGCTTTCGAAGTTTGTGCAGATTTATTATTAGTTTGCTTGTCTTCATTATTAATTTGAGCTTTATTACATCCAGTTATAAATGCGCATATTATAAGTGGAAGTATTATTAATTTTATTCTTTTCATTAGATTCCTACCTAAAACAGCATATGATAAATAATACCATTTAATTTTTATTGAGGCAATAATTTAAAAAAATAGAAATATATATGTTGTTTATTGAATATTAATCTGAAAAGTAATATAATTTTTAAAAGGTATTGTTATATTTTGCTAAATTTGTATTTATGATTTTTTTATTATTTAATTAATTTTTAAGATAGAAGGTGTTTATTTGACGGAGATAGACTATACTATTTCAAAGGAAGAATTAATAGATTTTCATATGGGACATGTTGAGGAAACTAAAGTTTTTAAATATCAGATGATTTCTAATTTTATTTTTATTATTTTATTTATTTTATTAGGTTTTTTAGTTGCAATTGCTCTTATTAAAGACCCATTATCAATTGTAATATATATAGTATTTTCGTTTATAATTATGTTATTTAGAAAAAAGATTATTATGCATAAGCTTAGAAAAAAGTTTTTTGAAATATATTCTTTTGATAAATATCAAAATTTATTTGAACAAACTAAATTAACTTTTGTAGAGGAAGGATTAAAAGTTAACACTAAATTTGTAGTGAAAATTTATAATTGGAATTCTATTAAGAGTATACATTCAGTAGATAATTACATACTTGTAAGAACAGTTAATAATGAAGATTTATTGATTCCAATATTTTCTTTTAAACCTATTGAAAATAAACAGATTTTTTTAGATACTATAATTAATAATACAAATTTAGAATTAGAAAAAGAATATCCTAAGGATATAAAGTATCTTTAAACCGAGAATAGATTTTTATGAATATTCAAAAGAAGAATTTTGAATTAGACCAAGCTATATTGAATTAAATTTTTTATTTATTCAATATAGTTTATTTTATTTAAACAACATTTATGATATGAAAAATCAAAATAATGACAGTTAAACTGCGTAAAATTAAAGTAATAATGTTTTATGGAGTTAAGTAAAATACTTAAAAAATTTAAGAATAGCAAATTTATGTTGTATAATCTATATAAGAAATGAGTGAAGTAAGTTGTAAATTATAGTGAATAATTAATAAAGAGCTATGTTCAAAATTTATTAAGGTCTTTTAGGAGCGTTGAAAATAAATTATAATACCATTATTAAAATATTTATAAATTAAAGGATGTAAAAACTATGAAGGAAGAAAGATTCACAGAACTAGATAAAGATGATTCAAAAAGATTTATACCATGTAAGCAATATAAATGGCTTAATGATATGAATGCAGAATATAGTGAATATAAGTTTTTTCTAGAAAAGCTTAAATACAATAAAGAAGTAAAATATATTGAAACAAGAGATATGGTTTATATTGCTGCATCAGATTATATATATAAAGACATAAAGTTTACTATGATAGTTGATTTGGATTATGAAAGTGTAGATTTTCTTGTTGAGGATATTGAAAAAGTAGAAATAATAAGAAATTTTATAGAAGAAATTATAAAAGACAGTTTATTATAAAAAATTGTAGAAAAAGTTTATAATATAAGTAAATCAATATTTACTTATATGGAGGAATGAATATGGTATGTGGGTGTAGTTTACCAGATAAATGTCCAAAGTGCGGAGTGCTTTTGGAGAGAGAACGTAAGTATGATGGAGCATATATAGTTATTGAAAGAGTATGTAAAAATCCAAAGTGTGATTCTAATTATAGAATAAGAGAAGAGAAAATTAATAGCTGTGATATTGAAATATAGATTATGGAGAAAAATATGGATAATATAAATTTAAATTTAAATCAATTAGAAGGAAAAATTATTTTAAAAGATAATATAGATTATGAAGAATGCAGATTGTCATGGAATAGAGCAATTGATGCTTATCCAAAAGCAATTGTTTATTGTTTTAATAAAGAAGAAGTTTCAAAAAATATAAAGTGGTGCAGAGAGAATAAAGTTGAGTTCAGAATAAGAAGTGGTGCTCATAACTATGAGGGATATTCAACAGGAAATGATTTGATTGTACTTGATGTAAGCCAAATGAAAAAAATAGATTTAGATGAAGAAAATAAAAAGGTAACATTAGAGGGTGGAGTAACAAATAGAGAAGCATGTAAAATCCTATGTTCAAAAGGATATGCATTTCCAGGTGGAGGATGCCCTACAGTAGGAGTTGCAGGTTTCACACTTGGTGGAGGCTGGGGATATTCAAGCAGATTTCTAGGACTAGCATGTGATAGCTTAATCGAAGTAGAGTTTGTAGATTATAAAGGTGACATAATTATTGCAAATGAACATATAAATAAAGACTTATTTTGGGCAAGCAAAGGATGTGGTGGTGGAAACTTTGGAGTTGTAGTTTCTATGACATTTAAGCTTAAAGAAAAAGTTGAAAATGTAACTTTAATTGATCTTGAGTATTTTAATTTGGAATCTGATAGGCAAGTAACTGTAGTAAAAACTTATCAAGATATGTTTAAAAATCTAGATAATAAGGTTAATTTTAAGATGGCAATTTATAATTCAAAGAAAAAAGGAAGAGGAATAAAGCTAATTGGATTATATTATGGTGAAAAAGAAGAAGCTCACAATATTTTAAGACCACTTATAGATTTATGTTATGATGAAACTTTAAATTTAACATATACAAGTATATTTGAAGCAAATAGAATAATTCAAGACAGCCATGCAGATTATGAAAAATATAAATCAACAGGAAGATTTATTTATAATGACTATTCAGAAGAAGAAATAAAAGAGATAATTAAAATTTTAGATAATGCTGCAAATGGAGCAGTTTATGCAGCTGTAACATTTTATGGACTTGGCGGTGCAGTAATTAATAAAACCAAAGAAGAAGGTGCTTTTTATTATAGAGATGCAAAATTTATAATGGGCTTCCAAAGTGTATTTGAAGAAGATAAATATAAAAAAGAAAACATAGAATGGATATTAGAAAAATTTAAATACATAAAATCTATAACAAAAGGATCATTTATTAATTTCCCATTAGTAGAGCTTGAAGATTATAAACATGAATATTATGGTGATAATTATGAAAAGCTGAAATTTATAAAAACTAAATATGATCCTAATGATGTATTTGCATTTGAGCAAAGTATATAACTAATAGGTGACATTCACCTCTCGAAAAATGTCAGAATTATGAATAGAATCATCTTTATCAACAAGTATAGAAAAAATTTCTACTAGAATAATGAGATAGTACGATGTATAATAACTGTCTCTTATACACATCTGACGCTGCCGACGAAGAGGATAG